>ENA-OQEB01000184-OQEB01000184.1-human-gut-metagenome-genome-assembly--contig:-NODE-184-length-26247-cov-6.591845_pt1 | contig 26247 bp, 35 predicted proteins | sample MGYA00242787_ERZ504619 | MGnify/ENA primary metagenome ERZ504619 (study PRJEB26092, sample SAMD00036317) | human gut metagenome | host: Homo sapiens | study: EMG produced TPA metagenomics assembly of... | reverse complement strand
TCCCTTTCCGAACCCGGAAGCTAAGGCCTGGTCGCGGCGATGGTACTGCACTCGAGAGGGTGTGGGAGAGTAGCACGCCGCCGCATTCAACGTCGGGGTTCCCGTCGAGCGTGACGCTCCGGGAACCTTTTTTTTGTTTGTCTTCCGGTTTCCGGGGGATCCCCGGGCGCGACGCTCCGGGAACCCCTTTTCTTATTCCCGCACACGGGTGTCTTCCTCCGCCCATTGGAGGTTTTTGGACGCCGGAAGGACTGCCGGCGGGATGATTCCTCCACCCACTGGGTGTTTTGTTCCGCCGGAAGGCCCGTGGGCGGGCGGATTCCTCCACCCACTGGGAGTCCCGGGACGCTGGGGGATCCCAGGAATTCCAGGGGAGCTTCCTGCCCTTATCCGATGGTGGAATAGACTGGGGAACTATGCATTATTTCGTACCCAAACGCTGCGTCGAATCGAACAAAATCATGTATCGCGACAAAGCGACGGCCCGGCAGGCCGCCGACCAGAGCTGGCGTGAACGCGGCACCGAACTATGGGTGTATCGGTGCGAATTCTGCGGAACCTGGCATCTCACACATCGCGATCCACAATCCAGCTACACGTACGTGCCCTTCAATCAGCAGATTAAACCGCATTCCCGCAAAAAAGGCTACAAACCACGTCGTAAGTAGTTCCGTTAGCGCTCGAGGCGGAAGCTTGGCGCTTGGCGTTTGGAGCCACGGCCTTGCTGGTCACACCGGAATCGACCGCATTCGACGCGATCTGATCGCTGAACGGATCAACTGGGCGCTCGGTATTGCGCAAATCGTAATACCGATGCACTTCCTCGTCAAAATCCTGCAAACCGGCAAGCAACGTCTCATTGTTCGACGGATACTCATTCTCAAAGAACTGCATGGAGCGCGGCATACGCGGCTTGAGTGCGGGATCCTGATCGGGCTTGCCAATCGCAAGTCCGAGCACAGGATACGTGTATTCCGGAAGATTCAGCAGATCAATCAAAGCCGGAACATCGTTAAGCAGCGAGCCGAGAATCACACAGCCAAGGCCGAGCGAATAAGCGGCCGTCTCCATCGCATGAAGCGCCAAAACTGCGTCATTCTGTGCCTGAGTGTAACGATAGCTGCCATTCAACGTAAACTCGTCGGAAGCGGTCTCAACGCCCTTGGAAGCTGCGATGGCCGCATTGCGATGCTCGTCAAGCACAAACACGTACAGCAGTGGCGCGGTCGCGATATATGGCTGCCCGCCGATTTCGGCAAGACGCTTCTTTGCGGCCGGATCGGTGATGCGGATTGCCGACCAGTCGTTCAGGAATTGGCTGCTTGCGGCATGCTGGGCCACGGTTTCGAGAGTTTCGACGATATCGTCGCTCAGCGGCTTCGGCTTGAATTTGCGGATGGAACGACGCTCCAGCAGAGTGTCGACAGTTGCATTATGCAGAATATTACTCATGTTGACTATTTATATCCCATCCGCGTAATTGCGCAAGTATTTTCGCCCGCAAGCGCATTCCTTCCAATCGCAGTTTCGTGCAGTTTCGTGCGGTTCCAACCGCAGCTTCAATTGCAGATCTGAATCGCACGCTTCGAAATATGGAAGTTGGAGTGGGATTGTTTGCGGATTTGGCGAAATTTGCGCTTATCGGCAAATCAAGCGGATTCCACGGTTTCAGCGGATTCGGCGCGATTGACGGGAGTGGCGGCGATCGACCAGCGCCTGCGATCCGCGGTCGGATAGTTGCGATACCAGCGCGCCGAGTCCTGCGGAAGCCACGCCGAACACGAGATTCAGCGCCAGTTCCTTGCGTTTGTCGGTGGTGCCGTCCGGCAACACGGCTTTGCGGCCGACCGACTTGCGCCATGCCAGTTCGAACAGTTTGCCGAACACGAGTCCGGCCAGCGTGGGGGCGGCCACCTTGAACATCTTGTCGCAAAGATCGTCGGGATCGTTGATTCGCTGTTCGCGCAGGGCATTCACTTTCTCGTCGACGTTATGCAGCGACGCTACGATGCGGTCTGCGCTGGATTCCGGGTCAGGCATTTCACTCATGATTTCCAGTGTAGACCGTGCCGTCGGATTTCGGTTGGATTTCGCCGGCGCATGCGTGCGTTGCGAAGCGCTTAAGACACGTGGTGGAAGATTGCTGGTGAAACGCTTTTCGTCGGCTAGAGTAGGAGTATGACAGATACTCAAGTCGGAAGCAAGGATGCTTCTTCAATCGCGCCCGGCCGCCTGGTACTGCTGCGCCATGGCCAGACTGTGTGGAGCGAATCGGGCCAGCATACCGGCCGAACCAATATTCCGTTGACCGATACCGGTTGCGAGCAGGCTCGTGCGGCGGGCGAGCGTCTTCGTGAGGCGTTCCCCAATGGTTTCGACCAAGGCTGCATGTTCGCAAGCCCCCTGCGTCGCGCCCAGCAGACCGCGCAACTGGCTGGTTATGGCGGTTTCAAAGTGCTTGACGAGATTGCGGAATGGGATTACGGCCGTGCCGAAGGGCGTACACGCCAGGAGGTGAGCGAGGCTGGCGGCTTCCAGTGGGATGTATGGCGCGACGGTCCGCGTTCCCTTCCTGAATCGTTGGAGGGCGACTGGGTTGAGACGTTGCCAAGCGGCGAGCAGGTTCCGGTGCACAATGGCCCTGGCGAGACGGTTGAGGAGGCCGCCGCGCGCACCCGCGATGCGATCGACGCGGTGATGCCGCTGCTCAATGCCGGTCATGACGTGCTGTTGGTGGCGCACGCGCATGTGTTGCGCATCCTCACCTCGCAGTGGCTGGACGTCGATCCGCATTTCGCGCGTTTGCTGCGCCTCGACACCGCGCATTATTGCGTGCTGAGCCAATATAAGGGAGACAACGTTATCGAGCATTGGAATTGCTAGGTGCGTTGCGCTGGGCTGAACGTCGGTAGTTTGACATCGTTTACAAACCGCCGACGTTTTTTTGTTGCCGTACGGCGTCAGGTTCGCGATTCACTGCGATTGTTGCCGTGTGATATGGAGGGTGTGTCGCAAACGGTTTCATAAAGACAGTGTGATGAAAACCGTTAAAAATAAAGTATTTTGAGAAAAACCTGCGAGCGTAAAATCACCCTAAAAATGGTTTTTCTTGCTTACGTTTGCAAAAATGGGAGAAATGCGGCACAATAGTGCATGTCAGGAATCGTGAGGAAGCGATTTCACAGGATGTTGACCAGCGGGGTGCTGGGAAACAGGAATGGAAGAGAAAGGTTCGATGATGAATCGTACTATCAAGGCAGCAGTTGGAATGGTCGCCATCGCGGCGATGTCCGTAGGCACGTTGGGCGCTTGCGGATCGAGCTCCAGCTCCGACGACGGCAAGGGCAAGGTCTACTACCTGAACTTCAAGCCGGAATCCAGCGACGAATGGCAGAAGCTGGCCAAGGATTACACCAAGGAAACCGGTGTCGAGGTCAAGGTCCAGACCGCTGCCTCCGGCACCTACGAGCAGACCCTGAAGTCCGAGATCGCCAAGTCCGAGGCCCCGACCTGTTCCAGGTCAACGGTCCGGTCGGCTATCAGAACTGGAAGTCCTACACTGATGACATGACGGACACTGAGCCGTACAAGCAGCTCATCAACAAGGACGTCGCCCTCAAGGATGGGAGCAAGGTCGTTGGCGTTCCATACGCTATGGAGACCTATGGCCTGATTTACAACAAGGATCTGCTGGCCAAGTACATCGCCACCGATGGCGCCAAGATCAAGGACGTCAAGGATATCGACAACTTCGACACCCTGAAGGCCGTGGCCGATGACATCCAGGCCAAGAAGGACCAGCTCGGAGTCAAGGGCGCGTTCACTTCCGCTGGTTTCGATTCCAGCTCCGATTGGCGTTTTAAGACCCATCTGGCCAACCTACCGCTGTACTACGAGTTCAAGGATGACAACGTCACCGAGCAGCCGGAGACCATCAAGGTACCTACCTGCCGGAGTACAAGAACATCTTCGACCTGTACCTGAAGGATTCCACCACCGAACCGACCCAGCTGAGCTCCAAGACCGGTGATGACGCTACCTCCGAGTTCTCCCTCGGCGAGGCCGTGTTCTATCAGAACGGCACTTGGGCATGGACCGATCTGCAGAAGAACGGCATGAAGGCCGAGTCCATCGGCATGCTCCCGATCTACACGGGCGTCAAGGGCGAGGAGAACCAGGGTCTGGCCACTGGCTCCGAGAACTACTGGTGCATTAACTCCAAGCTTCCGACGCCGATAAGAAGGCCACCAAGGACTTCCTGAAGTGGGTCGTCACCAGCAAGACCGGCATCGAGTCCCTGTCCAGCGCCATGGGCTTCACCACTCCGTTCAAGTCCTTCAGCGATGTCAAGTCCGACAATCCGCTGGTGCAGGCCGCTGTTGAAGATCAGAATTCTGACAAGACCGCAGTCTCTTGGAACTTCACCATGATGCCGTCCGAAGAGTGGAAGAACCAGCTCGGTTCCGCCCTCCTCGAGTACGCGCAGGGCACCGGCGACTGGGATGCCGTCAAGACCGCATTCGTGGACGGTTGGAAGACCGAGTACGACGCGTCTCACTGATCGTCTCGAAAAACCAATCGTAATCGCGCATGACGAATCGGTCCGCGCGTCGCGTAGCGCGGAAATACCATCGGCGCGTGATTGATCGAATAACTGCATAACTGAATAATTGAACAAGCAACGAGCTGCAATCGGAAGTCTTCCTTTCCTCTCCTGATTGCAGTTCGTTTTTTTATGCGGCGACGTACGGTTGTAGGACACGCCGTGCGTCGGAGGGATTGCGTTGCAGTAATGAAAGCGCTATCATTGTTAATAACAAGCAGAAAAGATGTTGATTTAAAAATGTTCTTATCTGTAGTTTGAAGAAATGTAACCGCTATCATTTTGCAACGATGCGAACGAAAGTGAAAACATATGGTGCAACAAGAAATTGATACTACCGATCCGGCGTTGTGGTGGAAGCAGGCCGTGGTCTACCAGGTGTACCCGCGTTCCTTCAAGGACTCCCGCGGTTCGGGCCTGGGCAGCATCGCAGGCGTCACCGAGAAGATCGACTACCTCGCCGAACTCGGCGTGGATGCCATCTGGCTGAGCCCGTTCTACCCGTCCCAGCTTGCCGACGGCGGCTACGACGTGGACGACTACCGCAACGTCGACCCGAAGCTCGGCACCATGGACGATTTCGACGAGCTCGCCAAGGCCGCCCACGAGCACGGCATCAAGGTCGTGGTCGACATCGTGCCGAACCACAGCTCCAACCTGCACGAATGGTTCAAGGCCGCCCTCGCGGCCGCCCCAGGCTCCCCGGAACGCGACCGTTACATCTTCCGCGACGGCAAGGGCCCGAACGGCGACCAGCCGCCGACTGATTGGATCGCAAGCTTCGGCGGTCCGGCGTGGACGCGCGTTCCTGACGGCCAGTGGTATCTGCACATGTTCACCAAGGAGCAGCCGGACTGGAACTGGAAGAACCCCGAGGTGCGCGCCGACTTCATCAAGACGCTGCGCTTCTGGCTCGACCATGGTGCGGACGGCTTCCGCGTGGACGTGGCGCACGGCCTCGCCAAGGATCTTGACCGCGACGACCTCGAAAGCTACAAGGTCTGCGAGCATGTGCTTCCCTCGGACGGGTCGCACCCGTTGTATGACCGTGATGAGGTGCATGACATCTACCGCGAGTGGCGCAAGGTGTTCAACGAGTACAATCCGCCGGCATTCGCCGTGGCCGAAGCCTGGGTCAATCCGGATCGCCAGCATCTGTATGCGTCGACCGAAGAGCTCGGACAGGTGTTCAACTTCGAGTTCGCCAAGAAGGACTGGATTCGCGACGACATGCACCTGGCCATCGAGGAAGGCTTGGAAAGCGCGGAACGTTCCGGCTCCTCCGCGACTTGGGTGATGAGCAACCACGACGTGCCTCGTCACGCCAGCCGTTATGGATTGCCGCAGGTTCCAGCCTCGTCGCATCATCAGCTGGCCAAGGATTGGCTGCTGCGCGACGGTACCACCTATGAGGAGAACCGCGAATTGGGCGCCAAGCGTGCCCGTGCCGCGATTCTTATGGAACTTGCCTTGCCTGGATCCACCTACATCTACCAGGGTGAGGAACTGGGACTGCCGGAAGTCGCGGATATTCCTTGGGATGAGCTGGAAGATCCCACCGCATTCAACAGCGTGCGCGAGCAAATCGAAAAAGGCCGTGACGGCTGCCGTGTGCCGCTGCCCTGGGTCGCCGCAGACGCACCGAAGCTCGATGATCCCGATGACGAATTCGGCCACGATGGTTCTTTCGGTTTCTCTCCTGCGGGCGCCGAGCATGATCCACACCTACCACAGCCGAAATGGTACAAGGATTTCGCCGTCGACGTGGAGGATGCCGACCCGAATTCCATGCTGAACCTGTACCGCAAGGCGCTGTCGTTGAGGCATAACCTGATGCCGCAGGACACCGAACTGCAGTGGCTGGACGAAGATCGTCCATCTGACGTGCGGGACGGCGCGGATGGACAACGCGGCGGAGTCATCGCTACAGTCGTTCCAACGGTTGGGCGAGCGTCACCAATTTTGGCGAACGTCCGGCCGAACTACCGCAAGGCGATGTCATCCTCGCGTCGGGTGAACTCACCGAGGATGGCCGATTGCCGCAGGACACCACCGTTTGGCTCCAGCTGTAGGTGCGTGGCTTCACTGTTTCGGATCAGCAGCGGTAGGATGACGCGGCCGCGGCGTTTATCGAATGCGCCCCGGCCGCTTTCGCGTGTTCCGGGAGTGTTGCGTTCGATGGATTGTCGCTGTATGGCTTGCGGCGGCTTGCGTTGCTATCGGTTTATTCCACTGCCGACGCGACGCCGGTGTCGATGCGACTTGTGGTGTTGCGCAACACCAGCAAGGATCCTGCAGTTCATGCGGATGTTCAAGAGGTTCGTTACGTAGGAGCTGCAGCACTTTTCTACCGGCTATGCGCCCTAGCTCGATTGGCTTCTGGCGAATGGTGGAAAGATCCGCTGCCTGTGCGATTTCGGCGTCGTCAAAGCCGAGCACTGAAATGTCTTCCGGCACATTCAGCTGCTGCTTGCGTAGTTCCTTGACCAGTGCGATGGCGACTTGGTCGGTTTCCACGCAGACGGCGGTGGGGCGTTCCGGAAGGGATAGCAGCTTCGCGGTCAGTTGTGAGGCGAGGTCGGATTTGCTCAGCGGCGCATCGTGCGCGTCGGCTGTGAGCAGGCTGAATGTGATTTCATCGGCGGCGTTGGCCTGTGCGGCATCCGCGAACGCTGGGTGCGTTGGCTGGTGTTGTAGACCATGTCGGCCGGAATGTAGTCGCTGCAGAACGCGATGTTGGTATGCCCCAGAGAGCGCAGCAATTGTACGGCCATGGTCATCGCACTGGAGTTGTCGATGCTGATGGAAGCGTCGAAATAACCCGATTCCGCAGGAACGTTGACGCCCACGGTCGGCAGGTCTATGGTTTGGAGCTGGTCGCGCATGGCGGGCATAAGCTGGAATGAGGAAATGATGATGGCGTCCGCGTTGCGGCTTTTCGGCAGCTGGGAGAAAAACCGGTCCAGTTCGCTGCGGTCGGTGATGAAGGCCGGTGTGACGTCATAGCCGACCGGCGCGAGCTCCTCGTAGACCCCTTGGAGCACTCCGGAATTGAACCACTCGTTGAGTTTGCCCGAGACCAGGAGGATGACGCGCATGGTTTTTCCGGATGCTAGGGCGGAAGCGCTTTTTGAGAGTGTGAAGTTGAGTTGATCCGCTGCCCGCTGAACTTTGATGCGGGTCTCTTCTGTGACGTTGGTCGCGCCACGAAGTGCTCGGGAAACGGTGGCTTGCGACACTCCTGCCAATTCGGCTACGTTGCGATGGTCGGTTTGGCCATGTGTCTCCTTTGATGAAAATGATTAACGCTTCCATGATACTAAAAGCCCTGATTTTAGACGAAAACACGCTGTAGATTCATGGATTTGTACCACAGAAATGTAAGCGCTGTCACGAAGTGGTGAAGTTCAACATGGTAGCAAAAAACAGACGCTATGCGAACGGTGCTCGTTCGGATCGTTTAGCGATGTAGACGAGCCGTAGTGGAACGCACGATCAGCTGCGCCGGGAACGTTTTGAACGGTTCGTCAAGCGGGCGCTCCTCAATGAGATCGAGCGTCATGCGGGCCGCCTCCTGCGCCATTTCGACAGGCGTCTGGCGCACGGTGGTCAGGCCGAGGTCGCGCGCGTAAATGCTGTCGTCGTAGCCGATGATGGAAATATCGTTCGGCACGGTGAATCCGTTGCGTTCCAGCTGGAACAGCAGCGGCACCGCGATGCCGTCTTCCTGGCAGGCGATCGCGGTCGGCGTATGGTCGAGGCTGAGCAGCTGCGTCACGACTTTGCTGATGTTGTTCTTGCTTTCGTCGGTGACGAGCACGCGCGGTTCGACGCCGTTGGCTTGGCAGCACGCCATGAACGATTCGAAACGTCCCTGCACGCTGAAGTGGAGCGTCACTTCGCGGTCGGTGCGAATGTAGGCGATGTCACGGTGGCCGAGCGTCATAAGATGGCGTGCGGCAAGTTCGGATCCCTGCTTGTCGTCGATGCGCACGGCCGCGCTGAAACCGCGCTCTTCCGGCAGACTCGAGTTGATGCCGATGATTGGCACATTGACGGACTTGAGCTGATCGATCTCGTTGGCGTCGATATCGAAGGAAATGACGATTACCGCGTCGACGTTGCGGCGCACCGGCAGCATGTCGAAGAATTCACGACGTTCCTCGATGCTCGACATCTGGTAGATGGAAATGTCGTATCCCTCGTCGTGGAAGATCTGGTTGAGGCCTTCGATGATGGATGAGCTGAACCACAGGTTGAGCCGTCCGGAAACCAGGACCGCGATGCGTAGCGCGCGACCGGTTTTCAGCGCGGCTGCGGAACGTGAAATGGAGAAGTTCAGCTCGTCCGCGGCTTTCATCACCTTGTCTCGGGTGGCTTTCGACACGAGATCCGGGCGTGTGAAGGAACGCGAAACCGTTGAAATGGATACGTGCGCAAGCTGCGCTACATCTTGAATACTGCTTTTCATGTTTTTCCTTGTGACTGCTTACGTTCCAACATACTGTATTGCGACGTCTTTGCAATACATGCATTACAAACGTTTTCATTATAGCAGAAGAGGCTTAAAATGCTTGATATTACAACGAGTTTGATAATCAAAAAACATGGCAACGTTGGTAAATTTGCGTCTCAAGACATGCAAAAATGACAACGTTTGACATTTCGTGTCATGCCGTTTATCATGACGAGTGTAAATGCCGGAAAGGTGGAGAACAGAGCAGTGATCCGCTGATTCGGCCAACAATTGCAGGAATTCCGCACCGCGGTGCCGCGGTGATCGGAATGGAGAAGGAAAGAAAGCAGGCAGGCTATGATCAGCATGGCTGGCAAGGCGATACGGAAATGGTGGGCGCTGTTTGCGCTGCCAACGTTCGCCGCATTCATTATTGGATTCGTCGTTCCATTCATCATGGGCGTCTACCTGAGCTTTTGCAAGTTCACAACGGTTACCGACGCCGAGTTCGTAGGGCTTAAGAACTACACCCGCGCACTGCAGGACAAGGAATTCCTGCACGCGTTGGGCTTCTCCACATTGCTGACGATCGTCACCACGATTGTGATCAACGTGGTCGCGTTCTTCATCGCCTACATGCTCACCAAGGCGATCAAGGGATCGAACATTTTCCGTTCGGTGTTCTTCATGCCGAACCTGATCGGCGGCATCATTCTGGGCTACATCTGGATGCTGCTGCTCAACGGCATTCTCGCGCACTGGCGCGCTCGCTGACCTATAGCGCGACGTACGGCTTCTGGGGTCTGGTCGTACTGGTGTGCTGGCAGCAGATCGGCTACATGATGATCATCTACATCGCCGGCATGCAGTCGCTGCCGACCGATGTGCTTGAAGCGGCTTCCGTGGATGGCGCGAACGGCACGCAGACCATGTTCAAGATCATCATTCCGTTGATGATGCCGTCGATTACCGTGTGCTCGTTCCTGTGCGTGACCAACGGATTCAAGCTGTATGACCAGAACCTCGCATTGACGAACGGCGCTCCGTCGAACATGTCTGAAGGCTTGGCGCTGAACATCACCCGTACCTTCTATGGCCGTGTCGGCTGGGAAGGCGTTGGACAGGCCAAGGCAGTGCTGTTCTTCGTGCTTGTCGCGATTGTTGCGCTGATTCAGAATAAGCTGACGACTTCCAAGGAGGTGGAAGCATGATTTCCGGAGAGAAGGTCAAGCATGGCGGATTGTGGACCGTACTGTTTTCCTTGGTGTCGCTGGCATGGGTCTTCCCGATCGTGCTGGTGATCATCAACTCCTTCAAGCAGAAGGCGTATATTTCGCGTGATGCGTTCTCCATTCCGACCGGCAAGGCGTTCGTTGGATTGGAAAACTATACCCGTGGCATTGAAACCACGAATTTCTTCGCCAGCTTCGGCTGGACCCTGCTGATCACGGTCGGCTCGGTGATTCTGATCTTGGTGTGCACTTCGATGTGCGCATGGTGGATCGTGCGTGTGAACAACTGGGCTGCGAAGCTGCTGTACACGCTGTTCCTGTTCAACATGATCGTGCCGTTCCAGATGGTGATGTTCACGCTTTCGAAGCTCGCCGATATGCTGAAGCTCAACACTCCGTGGGGCTTGTGCATTGTGTACTTGGGATTCGGCGCAGGCCTGGCCGTGTTCATCTTCACCGGTGTGGTCAAGGGCATTCCGCAGTCGTTGGAAGAGTCCGCAATGATTGACGGCGCTTCCGTGCCTCGCATTTTCTTCCAGATCGTGGTGCCGATTATGAAGCCGTCGATCGTGTCTGTTGCGATTCTGCAGGCAATGTGGATTTGGAACGACTACCTGCTGCCGTATCTGACGCTCGATTTGGGCAAGTACAAGACGATTTCCGTGGCTATTCAGTACCTCAAGGGCGGTTATGGTTCCGTTGATATGGGTGCCATGATGGCCTGCCTGGTGATGGCCATCATCCCGATCATCGTCTTCTATCTCATCTGCCAGAAGCACATTGTCAAGGTGTAATGCTGGTGCAGTCAAGGGATGATCGAAGATCATCCCTTGTGGGACAGCGCAGTGCGCTGTCCCATGCACCAGCCTGAGCGAGGCCGATAGGCCTCGCGAAGGTAGCATTGAGCCCGGCCGCAAGGCCGGGCTCTTTCATATCCGAATCAGAAAACTACTTCACATATTTACGGAACACGTGCTCGAAAATCGGCACGTGAATCATAATCATGGTGCCGTAGCCCAAAACGAGTAGCAGGAACAGGCCTTGCGGCATGTAAAACCAGCTGCCTACCAAAAGCGCGATGTAAATCGCGTCGATGGCGGCCATGCCGAGCGTGTGCCCGATATTGCTCACGCCGAATACGAAGGCGTTGCCGAGCGTGCGCCAGAACGAGTTTTCGAAGCGTGACTGCAATGCCCATATCCATTCGAATCCGATGACCCATACGATGCTCAACGCGAATTTCGGAATCAGCAGCGGCGTGATCTGCAGCACGATCCATGAGTACACGCTAATCGACCCGGCAATGCCGAAAATCAGCCAATATCCGGTTGCTTTTGCGAAGTTTGATCGGAATGCGGCGAAGTAATTGCGGGTGACCGTGCCTTCGCCGGCGAGCGAGCGTCGTGCCGCGTCGTGGCCGGCGGTCAGTGCCGCGCCGATGGTGATGATCGGAATGCTGGTGACCAACATGAGGATGTTGATCCAAATCGCGTCGACGGCGTCGCTGAGGCCGCGCATAAAGCCGGAATCGGGTGATAGGAACTTCATGCGCACCAGTCTACTCGGCAGTGCGGCAATCGTTGTCATACATAAAACCGTTTAGCGCATACTATTTCTTGCAAAAAACTCCTGTTATCGTTGTCATTGAACGGAGCGTTGAATGCAGATAAAGAAAAGTCCCGTCAAATATTTCGTTTGACGGGACTTTGTGGTGTTGCATAAGGAAATCTTATTTTCGTGAAATCACCATCGGAGGAAGCTTACTTTTCGCCGTTCATGATGGCGGAAAGCGACTTCACGCGAGGCAGGTCGAACACTTCGTCGGTGTGCACCGCCTTGTGGTCGGGACCTGCCAGCGGCACGCGCCAGTTGCGGTATTCGCTGGACGTGCCCGGCTGGTTCTGCGAACGGGTTTCGCCGACGCGTCCACCAGCGCCGCCTGCAGAAGCACGGATGGCGAGCGGAGCAGCATCTTGTGCATCGCCTCGACGATCTCTTGAATATGGTCGTCGACGTCCGCGGCGATTTCCGGCGTGATCAGTTCGCTTTCGACCAGTCGGTCAAGCATGGCCTGACGTTCCGCGGTTGCGGACGCCTGGAATTCCTCGACCGGACCGGTGAGCAGGTTCAGTTCTTCGCGCAGCTTGACATGCTCGAACTGCAGGTAGCCTGCGGTCGGCGGCAGATCGTGCGTGGTGACGGATGCCAACGCATACTCGCGGTAATCGGCCGGATCGGCATACGGGTCGCCGGCGTTGGGGGAGTCGTCCACACGGGCGAACCATTCCACCGTGCAGCCGAGCAGACCGTGCTCGGCAAGCACGGTGCGCACGTAATCCGGCACGGTGCCGAGGTCTTCGCCGACCACTAGGCCGTTCACGCGGGAAGCCTCGATCGTGAGGATCGCGATCATCGCCTCATAGTCGTAGGTGACGTATGCGCCGCCGCGTGCGCCTTCGCCCTGCGGAATCCACCACAGGCGGAACAGGCCGAGCACATGGTCGATGCGCACCGCGCCCGCGTGCGAGAACATGTTGTGCACCATTTCGCGGTACACGCATAACCGGTTTTGGCGAGATAGTTCGGATTGAACGGCGGCTGGCCCCAGTCTTGGCCCTGCTGGTTGTAGAAGTCCGGCGGGCAGCCAACGGTGACGCTGCCGACGGCGAAGCGTTCCGGATTCCACCACACGTCGGCGCCCAGCGAGTGCACGCCCACAGCCATGTCTTGCATGAGGCCCAATGCCATGCCGCTTTCGCGTGCGGCGGTCTGCGCGGCGGTCACCTGTTCGTCGGCGATCCACTGCAGCAGCATTCGAATTCGACCATGTCGGCATGATCGCGCATGAGTTCGGCCACTTCCGGCGAATCACGGTTCGTCTCCGCGAACCATGTGCCCTCCCATGGGGCGCCCCACATCTGGAAGGCCACCGACCACGCGGCGAATGCGCGCAGATCCGGGCCGGCCGCCTCCTTGAACGCTTCGAATGCGGCCTGACGCTCGGCGGAACGCGGCACCTTGAACACGAGCTGCAGCGCCTGGCGCTTGTGCCACCACGCGGAGTTGATGTCGAGTTCGTCGGCATTGTCGTTGGCGGGAGCGACTTCGGCGTGCAAGCGCTCGACTTCGGCCAACGCGGCCTTGTCAAGCCCCGCATATTCCTCGATATCCTGCGGGCGAATGTAGGTGACGTTCATGAATCGGCGCGATTCCGGCAGGTACGGCGACGGTTCGAGCGGCTCGACCGGCGCGGTTGCGTGGATCGGGTTGATGAGCATGAAATCGGCATGCGACTTTTCGGCGGCGTCGGTGAGCAGCAGCTTCAGATCGCCGTAGTCGCCCACGCCCCACGATTCGGCGGAACGGATGGAATACATTTGCGCCATCCAACCCCAACGCTGCTTTTCGGCAACCGCAGGCGGCAGCGGTACGCGTGCCGGGGCGCAGATCAGTCGCGCCTCGCCGTGCAGCGGCCCGCGTTGACGCGCAGCGTGTGGTAGCCGGCGGGAATGTCGTCCGGCAGGGTGAGCGTGAGTGAGCCGTCGGCCTGCGGGGCCAAATACATGCACAGGTTGCCCTCATACCGCGTGCCGTCCTCAAGCAACAGGCGTAGCGTCACGTCGTGGCCCTTCGCGCGGATCGCGTGGTCGCTTCCTTGCCGATGAACTTCACGATGGTCGGTTCCACAAGGGTGTCTGCGATGCGCTGCTTGGTGAGTTCGTACGATGCCGCGATCGCTTCATGCTGGATGCGTCCACGCCGAGCGCCGCAAGTACGGAGACAAGCACTTCGTCGCGGATTTCCACGTAGGTGCCGAGCTGGTCGATATACGACGTTGAGATGCCGTTGAGTTTGGCGAGCTGAATAAGCGGTCGTGCGATGCGTTCCGCGCTTTCGGTTTGCTGGGTTGCCGTCATGGGTTCCTTCTTTCCGGGGCCGTTGCTGGCCGATGATGCTGCATTGCCACGCGATTGGCGCGCTTCGGTGCGTATGCCAACCGTTCTGCTATGTACTGTAGCATATGATGACATCGTTTTCAATAGGCGTGTTATTGGGTGTAAACGTTGAAGTATTGCGATTTCTTAACTACTTTATGGACGTTAGATAGTGAAAATGCTTTTTCTGTTTGCTTATCGTTTGCAAGGTGTTTGAAAGTGGATATGACTGCTGTCCTACCGTCGTTGCCACCGCTGTTTCCGAAGTGCGATGCGTTGCCGATCCATGGGCGCACGCGGCTGGCGTGAACGGCCGTCGAAGCATGGTCGTCGACTTGCCTCGCACCGATCCCGAAGGTTGGGATGCCGATCGCATGCCGGAAGTGCCAATTGCGCAAACGGTTGTTTGGGAAACGCATGTCGGCGATTTCAGCAACGATCCCGCGGGAGGATTCCCCGAATCCCATCGTGGAAAATATTGCGTTCACCGACCTGGGAACGACGTTGGACGGTCATCCTGATTTTCCGACGGGATTGTCGTATCTCAAAAAGCTTGGCATTACCGCGGTGCAGCTGATGCCGATCTACGATTTCGGTTCCGTCGACGAAACGATCTGCAGCCGATACAACTGGGGTTACGATCCCGTCAATTACAACGTTCCTGAAGGATCGTACTCCACGAATCCGTATGACGGTCCGTGCGCATCCGCGAGGTCAAGCAGATGGTGCAGGCGTTGCATAATGCCGGCATCAAAGTGATTATGGACGTGGTCTACAATCACATGTTCTCGCCCGACAACTGGTTCGAGCGCATCGTGCCCGAATACTTCCTGCGCCGCAAGCCGAACGGGGCGTTGTCGAACGGCTCCGGATGCGGATGCGATATGGCCACGGAACGTGCGATGTTCCGCCGTTTTGTGGTGGAATCCGTGGCGTATTGGGCGAGGGAATACCATCTTGACGGCTTCCGATTCGACTGATGGGCCTGATCGACGTCGACACCATGAACGCCGTGCGCGCCGCTTTGGACGAAATCCCCGACCGTGGGCCGAGCATTCTTATGTATGGCGAACCGTGGTCGGCCAGCGCTACCGCGGCTTTGCCGGGCACCGTGCTTGCCGACAAGGCCGGATTGCCGCAGCTTGATAATCGCATCGGGCATTTTTGCGACACCACGCGAGACGCCATCAAGGGGCATGTGTTCTTCTCGGACCGTCCCGGATACGTTAACGGGGGTATGCATGAGAATGCGGCCTCCGTGCGCGACGCGGTGAACGCCTGGCGTGCCAGCAAACAGCCGGAAGGTGTTGCGGGTCAAGTGATCCAGTATGTTTCCGCGCATGACGATCTGACCTTGTGGGACAAGCTTTGCGCAAGTCTTGCCGCGAAATCGCTGGGCAGCGCCGTTAGTGAAGGCGACAACGAGAATTCCGTGGACGTGCCGAAGGCGTTGTATGACGCCGATCTTTCGGAAGCTGGGCTCGCCTCGGCCGGTTCCGCGATTGCCGGGGCCATGGCCACGGTGATGGATGCGAATCGTATGGCGGCGGGCATTGTGCTCACTTCCGCGGGCATTCCGTTCATGCTGTCTGGCGAGGAGTTCGCGCGTACGAAATACGGCAATTCCGATTCGTACGATTCGGCGCGCGAGCTGAATTGGCTTGATTGGACTCGTGCCTGGCGCATGCGCGATCTGGTGGAGTATTACACGAAACTGATCGCCTTGCGTAAGAGCTCGGCGGAATGGTTTGACGGCGATCGTGTGATCGTCAGCGTGGAAGGCGACGAACTGGTGTTCCGGGTCGGCGACTACTTGGTGGCGGTGAATCCGGGACGTCATATTGGCGCGATTGACGTTGCCTCGACTGCGGTTGCGCCGGTTTCGGAGTCGTCTCGCGTGTGGTGCGGCATGGGTTCGTCCACAAACGCATCCGCGGCGTGCATCAGTGCGGGAGATGGCGATTATTTGATCGTGCCACCGCATACGTTTGCAATCTGGCGGTTGCGGTAACCTCGTGTATAACGCATGTAACGCATTGGTTTGCAAGGGCGGCGGCTGCAAAGTGGCAATCGCCGCCGCCGGTAAAGCGGCGACGATGCCGATGAAAGGACCTGCTATGGAAAACGTGACGCATACCCCTAAATATGAGGTTGTGTTCTTCGATCTGTATGGAACGCTTATTGACATACGTACCGACGAACAGTGCGACGCGGCCTGGCAGGCCTTGTATGACACCGCTTGCGAGCTTGGAGCGCAATACGATTCGGTTGAGGCACTGCGTGAACGTTTCGAAAAACTTGAGGCGCGCGAAATGCTGCATCAGTCGAATCATGCCATCGTTCGCAATGGGTGGGACGAGTTCGACGTGCTGCCGGTGTACCGCTCGCTGCTCATGAATCGCAACGACGAGGCGGAACGGTTGCTGGCGTTGCCGCAGGCCGCTCAAAAGGCCGCGTGGGCGTTCCGTCAGGGTAGCACCAGCATGATCCGCCTGTATCCGGGTGCGCTGGAAATGATTGAAAAACTGCAGGAAGCCGGCATTGTCGTGGCGCTGCTCAGCAACGCGCAATCCTGCTATACCCGTGCCGAGTTGGAAATGACGGGACTCGCCAGCGTGCTTGACGACGTGATCATCTCCAGCGAGGAAAAGATTCGCAAGCCCGCGCGCGATTTGTATATGCTGGCGCTCGACCGTGAATTCGTTACCGCCAAGCATGCGCTGATGGTGGGCAATGACGAGAAGAACGATATTATCGGTGCGCGTTCGGCGGGCATCGACGGCGTGTATTTCCGCACGGAGATTTCGCCGGCCGACGATCCGGATGCGTCGAGTTATGCGGTGCGTTCGTTTAAGGGTGCCGATTATGAAGGATTGCTGGATTACGTGCTGAACGCCTGATCTTTCGCATTGCGTGCGTACTGCTCGTGTATTGCGGGGCGTGCGTTGCGTTGCGCGTATTGCGCGGCGTGCGCCACGTTTACGGGGGTCACCTTTCGTAAAGCGTGTAAGGTATGTTGCATACATTTGCAGCATACGTTCGCAGGATTTTTGCAACAATGGCAAGATGATGCGAGTAAAGCTACGTGAAAGCACGAAAGACATAGTGTGAAACAATCGCGTGAAACATGTCGCACAGGGGTTACGTGAAAAACATATTGCGCGGAATGCTGTGCAAGCGCGTGAGACGCGAAGTTCCGCATATGGCAGCGATGCCGCAACGCGATACCGCGGCGTAATGTCGTGACGTGGCACAGTGCGCGCAGACGATTACGTGCGCGCATGATTGCTTGCGCGATGGAATCGAGGAAAACTCGAGGAGGACTTATGGAAGGCTACACCGAAAACGGACGCCGGAACCGACGTCGCGACCAGATTGGCTTTGCGGGCATGCGCCGCAAGAAAAAGCAGCGCCGCGGATTGAGCGTATTCCAGCTCAAGGTAATCGGCGCGGTGGCGCTGGTGCTTTCCGCCGGCAGTACCACGCTGGTGCCACTGATTTTCGGATCCGACACGAGCAACATGACGTCGCTTACGGCCATGGTGCTATGCGAAGTGGTGTCGTGGTTCGCCGCGCCGATCTACGCGTGGCTGCTGGTGCAAGGCTTCCAGCAGACGCGCAATCGCGTGGCATACGGCGTGCAGCTGCTGTTGTTGGCGCTAATCGCCGAAGTGCCGTACGATCTCGCCACTTCGGGCAAGCCGTTCGATTTCGGCTCGCAGAATCCGGTGTTCGGCCTGTTCATCGCCTTCGCCATGCTCGCAGCAATGAAATGGGTGGCGCAGCGCTACCAAGGTGCCATGCTCGTGATCTCCGACATTGTGCTGGTAGTGGTTGCCGTATTGTGGGATCTGCTGTTGCGTGTCGGACTGCGCCAGCATCTGATGAGCTGGGTGCGGTGACGCTTGGTTTCGTGCTGATTTTCTGGCTGATGCGCTCGCGTGAAAACACCATGATGTTCACGGCCGGTCTGTTCGGTGCGGTGATGATGATTGCGCCTGGCGTCGGTGTTGCATTCGTGCACTACTACAATGGCAAACTCGGATACAAACATTCATGGACTAAGTGGATGTTCTATGCCTTCTATCCGGTAATTTTGCTGATTTGCGCGGCTGTCGCATGAAATTTGATCATATTGCGAGAGTTTTGACAACGTTCGCACTATAATGAAAACAGATTGAGAGAGCGTCGTCGCTCCAAATACCCCCCGTTCCACTGTTGGCAGGAGTGCGATGATGCTGTGAGCTGCAAAGGGGCTGACATGGACAAGGCTGGCATTCGTGAGGTGGCCAAGGCCGCAGGAGTGTCGATTTCGACGGTTTCGCGCGCGTTCACGCGTCCGGAGCTCGTTTCCGAGCGTACCAGGCGCAAGGTGCTCGACGTCGCGGACCGGTTGGATTTTAATATCTCCCGTTCCGCGACGTCACTGAAGTCAGGGCAAACGTACCGTGTCGCCATGCTGATGAATGAGGAAATCACCAGCTGGTTCAATATGGAAGTATTCGCTGGAATCAATTCCGTCATGCATGATGCCGGATACGACATCTCTCTGTTCCAGCATGTCGATACCGGTGAGAACAGGCGTGACTTCTTTACGAATCTTCCGGTGCGACGCAACGTCGACGCCGTGTTCGTAACGTCGTTCGGCGTCGAGCCGGAGGAAATCCAGCAGCTGCAGCGTATTCATGTGCCGATCATCGGCATCAACACGCCATCGCAGGAAGCTTCGACGCAACGATCTCCATCGACGATGAAGACGGCATGTTCTCGTCCGCACAGCATCTGATCAATCTTGGGCACAAAAACATTGTGTACGTGTGCTCCGATGCAGTCGATTCGATCAATTCGTCGATCGACGCGCGCGGGCAGGGCTTCATTCGCGCATGCAAGACCATGGAGGGCACGCACGATTTCAAATGGCGCGTGCTTTCCGTGCCGCGCGGCAAAACGTTCGCCGATTCGGCGTTGACCGCGCTGCTTGCGTTGGATGAGTTCCCCGACGGCATTTGCTGCCAGACCGATATGATGGCGATTCCGCTCGTGCTGCGCCTTGACCGGTATGGGCATCGCACGCCGCGCGACTATTCGATCATCGGCTTCGACGATTCCGCATATGCCGACACCGTGAACCTGACGACCATGCGTCAGGATCCGTTCGCCATGGGTCGTGCCGCAGCGCGGAAGGCCGTGAAGCTGATTGCGGGGGAGACTCTCGAAAATCCGTATGAGGTGGTGCGTGCCCAGCTTGTGCTCCGCGGTACTGACTCCGTCTACGGCGGAGATCGCTGATTTTTCTGCCACTCTTCTTCATGCCTCCGTACTTGCCGTTTTAATTCACACCGACAATACGGGGGTATTTTGCATATACTGCCAGCTGCCGCCGTCTGTGCAACGCTGCTGGTGGTGTCTGCACAAGTTCCGTTGCGTGTCTTGGGCGTCGTAGACGACGGTGACTCGCTTTTTGCCGACCGCGTCGAGGTGCGATCCGGAGTGGATTTTCCGGTTTCGCTCGGGTACTTGCCGTCTTCGTAGGATGCGGGGCTTGCAACCATCATCATAGTTCATTTCGCAACTTTGGTTGTCACGGCTCGCTCCCTTACGCGCCCTTGTCTCATATGTAGCTGTTGGAGAGTGTGCGAGCCCTGAAAATTTATCCCTGTGGTCGGAGGTTTTGCCGCCTGTTGCGAGGTTATGAGATTTCCATGGTTGATTTGTGATTGTTGATTGTAACGCGTATGGCTGGCACGGCTGTGGCGGCGCGGGCGCATCGTGAAAGCCGATCGCGTGGCTGCCGGGCGCCACTCGTCCGGCAGACGGGCGTAGTTTCTCTTCTTCCTTCTCGTATTCTGCCGGTCTTGCGACGCTGCGATGTGTGGGAATGTACTATCGCAATTATCGCAAGATGAAGAAAGTGCGATGGTAGGGGAGAGATGAAGAAATCGGATATTTCCAATATTTCGAATGCTGAAAGTGTTGAACGCGCTGAAGAAAGTGTGCAACCGAGCGGGAAATTCGGCGGGAAAGCGGATCGACTGTTTGGCGCGGATCCTGCGGGACTCGACGAATCCGCGCGAGGCATTGCGGTGCTGGTGATCGTCGGCGTGGCAGTAGGACTGCTGTCAGGCATGTTCGGCATCGGCGGCGGCACCGTGATCGTGCCCGCGCTGGTATGGCTCGGACTGACACAACGCAATGCGGCGGCGACGTCAATGCTTGCGATCGTACCGACCTCGATTTCCGGCGTCATTTCTTACGCGACTTGCGGAAACGTGGACTGGCTCGCCGCGCTGCTGCTGTTTTGCGGCATGTTTGTGGGCGGGCAGATTGGCAGCTGGCTGCTTTCGTGCTTGCCGGAACTTGTGCTGCGATGGATTTTCGTAGTGTTCCTCGTGTTTGTGGTGGTGAACCAGATAAGTTTTGTGCCGTCGCGCGACCAGCACATTGCGATGAGTGCGCTGACCGGAGTTTGCCTGGTGCTGCTGGGCGTGGTGATTGGCATATTGGCGGGACTGCTGGGGATTGGCGGCGGGGCGCTCGCCGTGCCCGCGCTATCGGTGCTGTTCGGCGCTTCCGATCTGATTGCGCGAGGCACGTCGCTGCTGGCCATGTTCCCGAACTCGATCACGACAAGCGTGGCAAACCTGAAACGAAGGCTGGTGCATGTGAAGGCCGCGCTGATTATTGGCTTGGTGGCTGCCGTTACCGCGCCATTCGGTACGTGGATAGCGGGCGCGGTCTCGCCCCGTGTCGGATCGATTCTGTTCGCCTGCTACCTGTGCGTGCTCCTGATTCGCAGCCTCTTCGTAGCCGTCAAGGCCACTCGTTCCGCCCGCGCCTCTTCCTGACGCGCCACGCCTCTTCCTGACGCGCCGCACCCCTGCCTGACCGTTTGCCCTTCATGCGACAAAAGCATGAGTCATAATTCAGCATTTAGGGGGTATTGGGAATGATGGTTGACGGAAAGAGGATTTGAGATAAGTGTTCACTTTGTGAAGACGAGAGTTCACGTTTTGTTCGTCCAAAACGCCTCGGAAGTTGGTTTGCGAAACCTGGCGTGGAGATTGCAATACAGCACAGGCTGAAGAAAGAAGAAAAAAGATGAGCAATCGAAAGGCTCTCAAAGGAGCGATTGCAGCAATCGCTTCCGTTGCAACGCTCGGCGCGCTTGCGGCACCGGCCAGTACACCACCCCGGCCGTGCTCGAATCGCACTCCACCGAGCGTGGCTGCTACGGCCCGCAAGGCAAGACCGACGGCAGCTCCAACGACGCGCTCAAGCGCTGCCTCGCCAGCCAGCTCAAGGAAAACGGCGGCATCGGTTCCATTTCCGAGCAGCTGCTCGATACCCGCGCTGACGTGACCATCGGCGGTGGTTCCAAGTACTTCCGCCAGACCGTGCAGGGCGGCGAATGCGCTGGCAAGACCGTGTGGGAGCAGGCCAAGGAAATGGCTAGCAGACCGTCGAGAACGATCCGGCCGCAATCGCGATGATCGTCAAGACCGCCAAGATCAGCCGCTGAAAATCTGAAGAGATCTGAAGATCGCAGCTGAAGATCATGACTGAAGATTGAAAAACTGAAGATCGCAAATAAGATCCGGATCGCACGCATTGCAGTGTGGTCCGGATCTTTTGCTTCATCGCACGATTCAGGTTTGGTGACTTCACGATTTGTGGTCTGACCTCACGATTTCATTTTTTAAGCCTTTTTCCGAATCGTGAGGTCGCCAAATCGAAATCGTGAGGTCAATGCAGACAGGGCGGGCCGCAAATCCAAAATGAGATGGGTCATTCAACGCAACAAGCGTTGTGAGATAATATCCTTCGAGATGTCTATCTCGCAAACCGGGAGATTATCTCTCGACATCCAAAGTATTATCAACAAAGTATTACCAGCAAAGGAGCATTCGTGCGTATTTACAATCTGACGGATAATGACGATGCCGCGATTGTCGCGCAGCAGGGCATTTTCCAGGTCATGGAGTGGAAGCGCGATTTTTCCGTGACGTACGGCAGCGCCATGGACGCCTACTATGCGTCCGAAATGAACGTGCGCCGCCGTCAACTGGTCTGCAATCTCAATGGCAAGACCGGCGCGGTTGTGCAGGCGGGCGCCATGCAGTGGACCGTCGGCCATGTCGAAGTGACGACCGGTGTGAAGGCGTCGGCGATTTCATCGGCAAGCTGGCGCGTGGCGCGGTCACCAACGAGTCCGCGGTCAAGCCGGAATACGTGGGCAATGGCGTGGTTGTGCTCGAACCGACCTACCGTCATGTGCTGCTGCTCGATCCGAGCCAGATGGGCGGCGCCATCACCGTGAACGACGGCCTGTTCTACGCTTGCGAAACCACGATTCAGCAGCATGCGGTTATGGTTTCGTCCGAGCGCGATGGTGGCCGGCGGCGAGGGCCTGTTCAACCTGTCGCTGATGGGCCAGGGAACGGTTGCGTTGGAGTCGCCGGTGCCCGCTTCCGAAATCGTGACCGTCGATTTGGAGAACGACGAGCTGAAGGTGGACGGCAATTTCGCGATCGCGTGGACGAACGGCCTGCAGTTCACGGTCGAGCGTTCCACGAAGACGCTGATCGGTTCGGCTGCGAGCGGCGAGGGCTTGGTCAACGTGTATCGCGGTACGGGTCGTGTGCTTCTCGCGCCGGTCGCCGCCAATCTGGCTAATCCGAACGCGGGTTCCGGTGCGGCCTGATTTGGCCGGTTGATTGCAGTTAATGGCGGTTCGTCAACGAAAGGCAGTTGAAACGTTGACGGATTGCGTTCGCGCCCTGCTGATGGTGAGACGGCAGGTTTTGTTGAGATTGCGATTTGGTTGATGTTCGATGGTGATCGCGCCTTGAAATCGTGTCTTGAGATTGTGTCTGATAAAAAGTTGAGCGAAGGGAGCTCAACTTTTTTGTAGATTTGGGAATAATCGCTTGCGATTCAAAGTTGAGTGGTGTAGGCTCAAGTTTTGGAAAGTCCGGGAAGCGGCAAACCGAAACTCGGGCGAAAGAACGAATAGAACAGAAAACGCATAGCGAACCTATCTACAAAGGAGACAAGTTATGGGACGCGCAGTTGGCATCGATCTGGGTACTACTAATTCCTGCATCGCAACTCTTGAAGGTGGCCAGCCCACCGTTATCGTGAACGCTGAAGGCGCTCGCACCACGCCGTCCGTCGTGGCATTCAGCAAGTCCGGCGAGATCCTCGTCGGCGAAGTCGCCAAGCGTCAGGCCGTGACCAACGTCGACCGCACCATCAGCTCCGTCAAGCGCCACATGGGCACCGACTGGACCGTTGAAATCGACGGCAAGAAGTGGACTCCGCAGGAGATCTCCGCACAGGTGCTGATGAAGCTGAAGCGCGACGCCGAAGCCTACCTCGCGAACCGGTCACCGACGCCGTGATCACCTGCCCGGCATACTTCAACGACGCTCAGCGTCAGGCCACCAAGGACGCCGGCACCATCGCAGGCCTGAACGTGCTGCGTATCATCAACGAGCCGACCGCAGCCGCACTGGCCTACGGCCTCGAAAAGGGCAAGGAAGACGAAACCATCCTGGTCTTCGACCTCGGTGGCGGCACCTTCGATGTGTCCCTGCTGGAGATCGGCAAGGACGACGACGGCTTCTCCACCATTCAGTGCAGGCCACCAACGGCGACAACCACCTGGGCGGCGACGATTGGGATCAGAAGATCATCGACTGGCTCGTCGGCGAAGTCAAGAACAAGTACGGCATCGACCTGAGCAAGGACAAGATCGCCCTGCAGCGCCTGAAGGAAGCCGCAGAGCAGGCCAAGAAGGAGCTGAGCTCCTCCTCGAGCACCTCCATCTCCATGCAGTACCTGGCCATGACCCCTGACGGCACTCCGGTGCACCTGGACGAAACCCTGACCCGCGCTCACTTCGAGAGCATGACCTCCGACCTGCTGGGCCGCTGCCGCACCCCGTTCAACAACGTGCTGCACGACGCTGGCATCGGTGTTTCCGACATCGACCATGTGGTGCTCGTCGGCGGTTCACTCGTATGCCGGCCGTCAAGGAGCTCGTCAAGGAGCTTACCGGCGGTAAGGAAGCCAACCAGTCCGTGAACCCGGATGAAGTCGTGGCCGTCGGCGCAGCCGTGCAGTCCGGCGTCATCAAGGGCGACCGCAAGGACGTGCTGCTCATCGACGTGACCCCGCTGTCCCTCGGCATCGAGACCAAGGGTGGCATCATGACCAAGCTCATCGACCGCAACACCGCCATTCCGACCAAGCGTTCCGAGGTCTTCTCCACCGCTGAAGACAACCAGCCGTCCGTGCTCATCCAGGTCTATCAGGGCGAGCGTGAGTTCGCTCGCGACAACAAGCCGCTGGGCACCTTCGAGCTGACCGGCATCGCTCCGGCTCCGCGTGGCGTTCCGCAGATCGAGGTCACCTTCGATATCGACGCCAACGGCATCGTGCACGTGTCCGCCAAGGACAAGGGCACCGGCAAGGAACAGTCCATGACCATCACCGGCGGTTCCGGCCTGGGCAAGGACGAAATCGACCGCATGGTCAAGGAAGCCGAAGCTCACGAAGCCGAAGACAAGAAGCGCAAGGAAGACGCCGAAACCCGCAATCAGGCCGAATCCTTCGCCTATCAGACCGAGAAGCTCGTCAACGACAATAAAGACAAGCTCTCCGACGATGTGCCAAGGAAGTCACCGATAAGGTCAACGAGCTCAAGGAAGCCCTGAAGGGTGAGGACATTGAGAAGATCAAGTCCGCCCAGAGCGAGCTGATGACCTCCGCCCAGAAGATCGGCCAGGCCCTCTACGCACAGCAGGGTGCCGCCGATGCCGCAGGCGCCGCAGGTGCCGCCGGTTCCGCTCCCGCTGACGACGACGTGGTTGACGCCGAAGTCGTGGACGATGACGACAAGGACAACAAGTAATCATGTCCGACTTCAACAAGGACGAATATCTGAACGACCTGCCCGACATGGACAACCTGTCCGGGCAGGCCGCCCCTGCAGCCGGTGCATCGCAGGAATCGCAGAATAATGGCGATTCTGCAGCAAGTGCAACTTCCGATTCTGCAGATTCTGCAGCAACTGCAGCGAACGCAGCATCTTCCGAATCGCAAGAAAACGGCGATGCTGCGGATGGTGCGACGCAAGATGGTGAAGATACGCTGACTCCGCTTGGCCAGGCCAAGAAGGAAGCGGCGGAATACTTGGAAGCCCTTCAGCGCGAACGTGCGGAATTCATCAACTTCCGCAATCGTTCGCAGAAGGAGCAGGAACGCTTCCGCCAGCACGGCATCATCGACGTGCTGACCGCACTGCTGCCGGCACTTGATGACATCGATCGCATTCGCGAACACAGCGAAATGGACGAATCCTTCAAAGCCGTTTCCGCCAAAATCGACAAGGCGTTCGAAAAGTTCGGCGTCGAGAAGTTCGGCGAAAAAGGCGAGGATTTCGACCCGACCAAGCATGACGCGATCCTGCACAAGCCGGATCCGCAGGCCGAGAAGGAAACCGTCGACACCGTGGTGGAAGCCGGCTACCGTATCGGCGACCGCGTGATTCGCGCGGCTCGCGTGGTCGTGGCGTCCCCGCAGAGCTAGCGCAGTGACAGCGATTTCAACAACAACAGGCATTTGACATCAGCAACCTCGTGAAAGGAGGCACATCATGCTGAGAATGAATGGCTGAGCAAGGATTTCTACAAGGTCCTCGGTGTCTCCAAAGACGCCACGGACGATGAGATTACCAAAGCGTACCGCAAGCTGGCGCGCAAGTACCATCCTGATCTGAACAAGACCAAGGAAGCGGAGGAAAAGTTCAAAGACATTTCCGAAGCGTACGACGTGCTCAGCAACAAAGACAACCGCCAGAAGTACGACGCCATCCGTCAGTTCGGCATGGGCGGCGCGCGCTTCGCCGGCGGCTCCGGTGCGGGCGGATTCGACGCGGGGGCATTCTCCGACATTTTCGGCTCGATGTTCGGCGCTGGCGCTGGCGCTGGAGCGTATGGCACGGGCGGCAATGGCTCG
>ENA-OQEB01000183-OQEB01000183.1-human-gut-metagenome-genome-assembly--contig:-NODE-183-length-26249-cov-7.362185_pt1 | contig 26249 bp, 26 predicted proteins | sample MGYA00242787_ERZ504619 | MGnify/ENA primary metagenome ERZ504619 (study PRJEB26092, sample SAMD00036317) | human gut metagenome | host: Homo sapiens | study: EMG produced TPA metagenomics assembly of... | reverse complement strand
AGCTTTTGAGGGGTTGCAGCCCGATTAGAGGCAAGCCTCAGCGATGCGCTTTTTGAGTTCGTCGATGCGGTACCGGTTTGGGAGCTTGTGATGATTACGTTCTCGGCCGGGACGTTGAGCTGCTTTTTGATGGCTGCTGCCTGGCGGGCCTGCTGGGTGCGGCTGAGCTTGTCGGCCTTGGTGAGGCAGACGATAAAGTTGAACTCGTTGCCCTGCAGGTAGTCGATCATGTCATGGTCGAGCTTACTGGGATCGTGGCGAATGTCCACCAGCGATACAACCAGGTTAAAGCTGCGCTCGGAGTCGAAGAAGTCGCCGATAAGTTCTGCCCAGCGGTCACGCTCGGCCTTGGAACGGCGAGCGAAACCGTAGCCCGGCAGGTCCACAAAGTGCACGTCGTCGGCCTCGAAGAAATTGATATTGCTCGTTTTGCCCGGCGTGCTCGAAACCTTGACGAGGTTCTTGCGGCCGAAGAGCTTGTTCATGATGGAGGACTTGCCCACGTTGGAGCGGCCCACAAAGCTCACCTCGGGACAGGTGGACTCGGGGATCTGCGAAACCTTGCCATAGCTGGCGACGAACTTGGCAAGCTGGTAGTTAATGGAATCGGCCATGGACACTCCTTGGTCGTAGGTTTTTACAAAACGGGCGCGCTATTACGCGGCGGCGATACGACGAACGATGTCAAGCGTGATGCCGCTCGCGGTACGGGCGTACTCATCCAGATCGAACTCGCGCTCGCAAATTGCATCGTACGCCTCGTCACAATTATCGCTGATAGCGCGCAACACCAGGCAATCGACACCATTTTTGGTTGCGACATGGGCAATTGCCGCGCCCTCCATGCCGACACAATCGGCATGCGTCGCCTCGATAGCGTCGTTGCGCATGGTGGCGCCCGTCACAAAGCGGTTACCCGTGGCAATCGTGCCGACCAGGAACTGCTTGGTGCCCTCATTCGAAGCGACTGCATTTGTCGAAGCGTCAACAAACCCACGCTCAGCAAGCACTTCGGCGGCAATATCGACCAGCGCGGGCGTCGAGCCAAACTCCTCGAGCCCCGGTGCGGACTCGGCGATAAGCGCGGTATCGGTATCCAGATAGCGCAGGCGTTTGCCAATGACCACGTCGTCGATATGGAGCTTGGGGTTCAAACCGCCCGCAATGCCCGAAAACACAACAGCCTGCGGAGCATACTTGCTAATGAGGTGCTGTGTTGCAGCGGCGGCGTTCACCGTGCCCATGCCCGCCGTTGTGGCGACAACTGTCAGGCCGTCGAGCTCACCGCTCACAACGGTCAAGCCTGCCTCCCGTGCCTCGCAAACGTCGCTCAGCTCTTCCTTAATCTGCATGATCTCTTTTTCGAGCGCACCGATAATCGCAATGGTAGCCATGCCATTCCCCAAACCTATTCGAAATTCTCAACCACGGTATGGTACCAGCATTTTGTTTGACCTCGTCAAACGAACACGCTAAGCCAGTGCAGCTCGCGTATCAAACAGAGCCTTTGCAATCGCGGCCGTAACCTCGCTCGAGCGGTCGCTCCACGGCATCGATGTCATGATACCCATGACATAGGTACAGCCATCGATGTCGATAAGGCCCGCATCGCATGTCGAGTAGTAACCATCCTCGCTAATCCAGCCTGCCTTGTTGCGCACCAAAACCTGCTCGTCCGCAATGCCATCGCGAATAAACGAGCGCGATGTTGATGCCAGAAGGCCCGACAACCACTGTGAAGTCTCGGTATCCATGCTCAGATACTCGCTCATCTCACGCCATAACCTCGCAGAAGTGCGCGGGCAGTAGGTCGGAAAATCACTCATCGGATTCAGTGCCGTTTCGTCATCAACACCCAGATTGGCAATCCAATCCTCATAGCCATCATGGTCAAACGCCGCGCGTAACGCGATAAACGAATCGTTGTCCGAGTTGACGACCGCGGCCTCGATAAGGTCACGCACTGTCTGCCAGCCCATGCTGTAACCACCATACGTGGCTAAAGGCCCATCGAGCGACACCTGCCCCGATTCGACCAACATCTCGCAAATATAGAGTGCATACAGCGCCTTATAACTGCTCGCTCCATACACCTCAACATCGGCGTTATACGTCACGCCCCTACCACTCGATAGGTCGTAGAACACTACACCCACGTCGCCCAGCTCCTGCGCCCGACACAGGGCATCCTGGAGCGAGGCAAGGCTCTCATCCTCCAAGGCAGGAGTCTTGTTATCCACCAACGAGAAGGTCCGAACGGTATCACCCGAAGGGATATCGTTGAAGTCCGCCTTCGAAAGTCTCGTCTTGAGATCTGCCGTCGACAGAGCTTGATCTGCCGACGCTTTGGACTTTGAAACCTTCTCGTTTTGCAGCTGTACCGTTGACGCATCTGGGCGCCCCGTTCGCTCCGAGGCGTAGGTTTTAACGGTAATTCCGAGGATAATAACCGCCGACGTTAGCATCCCAATAGCGGCAATCTTCCTCACGCGGATGCGAGCGCCGGCAAGGCCACGCGAAGACGTGCCCTTCGTCTTATATCTGCTGCCATGCTGCGGCACATACTCGTCCCGCGATGCGATGTTTCGCACGTGGTCTCCTGACTGCCACCGTTTATATACGAGCAGCATGATACCGAGCAGGCATTTCTTTCCAAAGATATTCAGCAGCGTTTAAGGTGTCTTTAAAGAAACCACAAGCGTATTTATCCAAATGGCACGATTCTGTTGCGCATCTCTACCCAAAACGAAGTTGCGGTGAAATGGTTCCTGTTTGGGCGACATGGGCCTAAAAACAAGAACTATTCCACCGCAACTCAGCTGGGAACGAGGGATATGAGGGCTATGGCATGCTATCCGATAGCGTTTTTGAGCTCCGCACGGCGCTTTTTCATACCGGCCATAACGGCATTGCGCAGCTCGGGCATGCGCGCGGTATCCATCTGGGGCACGCCCTCGAGCTTATAGGGAATGCCCAGTTGCTCGTACTTGACGACACCCATCGTGTGATACGGCAGCATTTCCAGGCCCACCACGTTGTGCCATGGAGCGATGAGGCGACCGAGCTTCTCGCACTCCTCCGCCGTGTCGGTAATGCCCGGCACAACCACGTGGCGGATAACGACCTTGATATTGCGACGTGCAAGCTCATCGCCAAACGCCAGGATGCGTGCGGGATCACAACCGGTCAGCTTTTTATGCTCGACCGGGTCGGCATGCTTAATATCGAGCAGTACCATGTCGGTCTCGTTGAGCACGGCATCGAACTTCTCGGGATGCTGAGGGTCGAAGGCGTAGCCACAGCTATCCAGGCAGGTATGCACACGACCATCGGGGTTGTTGTGCATTGCACGGAACAGGTCGGCCAAAAACTCGGGCTGCAGAAGCGGCTCGCCGCCCGAAACGGTAATGCCACCGCTGCGGTAAAACTCATGGTTGCTCTGGAACTCGTCCATCAGATGCTCGACGGTCACCATGGTGCCGCCGTTAACCGACCAGGTATCGGGATTGTGGCAATACGCGCAGCGCATGGGACAGCCTTGGACAAACACTACGAAGCGGATGCCGGGACCGTCAACCGTACCCATCGTCTCGATCGAATGTACGCGGCCCAGGCAAACGCGGAGTCCTCGGGACGAGCGTCCACACCCTCGAGCGTCATCTCAGCCATTCCCGCTACCTTGCCTCTCATTGGTTTTAGTTACATAAATGCCAGAGCCATTCTAGCCCATACATATGATGGCGAAACGGTTTAGAGGTCAATTAGGTCGTCCTATTTGACTCCACGCAAAAGCGGCGGGAGGGTTATCGCAACCCGCCCACCGCCGAGGCAATAGAAATCGATAGACTCCAGGCCTTACGCCTTAAGCGTGAGCACCGCGCCGAAGGCGGTCGGGCCGCAATGGCTCGAGATGACGCCGCCGACCTGAGTCCAGGTAATGTCCTTAAAGCCAAGATCGTGTGCATAGACTTCCATGTCGTCGCGCAGCTCCTCGGAAAGACCTACCGAATACGCCAGGCCAATGTGCGAGTAGTCAATCTCGCCCTTGGCAACCATGTGATCAATAAAGGCGCGGGCGCACTTGAGCATAGAGCCGCGGAACTTCTTGGTTGCCACGAACTTGCCGCCCGTTACCTCAATGCAGGGCTTAATCTTGAGCAGATGGGCGCCCAGGAACGCGACGTTGGACAAGCGACCGCCCGCCTTAAGGAAGGCAAGGTCCGTAGGAACAAAGCCCAACAGCACGCGGTCCATGACGGAGTTCGCGAAGGCGAAGATCTCGTCGACGGTGGCATCGGGGTGAGCCTCGATGTATTTGGCGGTCTCGACGACAACAAGCGACTGGCCTACCGAGACAAAGCGCGTGTCCATGGAGAACACGTAGTCGCGCCCTGGGCCGCAATCTTTGAGGACTGATGCGAACAGGTCGTGGCCTCGGAATATGCAAGATGCAAAATAGTCGCGTCGGGCTGCTCAGCGTGAATGCGGTCGTACACGTGAGCAAAATCCGCAGGCGCGCAGCCACTGGTCTTGGGCATCACGCCAAACTCATTGCAGCGCGAATAAATCTCGAGCGGATCGATCGAGCCGTCCTCGACGGTCTCGTCACCAATCGTGACATGCATGGGCACGCGCACGATGCCGTAGCGCTCGCAGAGCTCCGGCGTCACATCCGACCCAGACTCGACCACGATTACGTACTTGCCCATTAATATCACGACCCATCTCGACATTGGCTTTTCAATACATGGCACGCACCGCCGCACTGTTGCACAACGGCGTCCAAGCGCCAAAGAGACGCCGCCCCTTGCACACAACAAAGGACAGCGTCTCCCTGGAAAACTCCGTGCTTATCTGAGATTCTACACGGTTTATTAAGGAGTGTTACTTATTCCGCAAACGGTAGCTATACGCGATGAACGGTAGTTCGCTGCAGCAACTGCGACACATTCCGCCCAGCAAGTCCAATCGCGCTCCACACACGGTTAATGCGCGAGGCGGTAGAAATCCATCGACGCCGCACCCTCGGCATGCAACCCCATCGCCGGAACCGCCGGCGAATAGGTACGGCTCGTAAGTGCCGCCTCGCCGCCATTTGCAAAAATCTCGACCATCGTAGTGTCCGAAAGCACGCGCAGGTCGCGAAGCTCGCTGAGCTCGATCGACCTCTGGTCGCGCCCATAGCCTTCGTCACCCATGTCGAGGGTAAGCATCCCGTCTGCATAGCGCACAAAGACACCCTTGCGGATTTCGAGCTCGATCACCTGGGCGCCCTCACAGGAAACCACAAGATCAAACAGGCGGCCCGGCTCCTCAACGGTTTCACCGCCTGTCGCGCAAACGCAGTCGCCGCGCATCCTCTCAATCTCGTGCACCGGCTGCTGACAGAGCTTACCATCGCGCATGCTCAGTTCTCTCGGCACCGTCAACGCGCACTGCCACCCGCGTGCCACCGTCGGGCTTTTTGCCGTCGCATCGGGGCAACCCGACCACCCGATCATCAAACGCCGACCCGCAGCATCCTCAAAAGACTGCGGTGCGTAGAAATCAAAGCCGGCATCGACCATCGGGGGCATGCCCTGCCCGGCGATCTTAAAACTCGGCGCCTCCCAATCGGCTCGATGGGAAACCACACGCACTGGTGCGGATTGCGGTAACGCCATCCATCGGCGGACACACCCTGCGGACAGCAAACGAGAATAAGCTCACCATCGAGCTCAAACAGATCGGGGCACTCCCACATAAAGCCAAACTTCTCGCCCAACTCAATGCGCGTCGCATAGCTCCAGTCCTCTAGATCGCTCGAGGTATAGACAAGCACGCAGCCGCGGTCGTCTTTCGTACGAGCGCCCAGAACCATGTAGTAGATACCATCGTGTTCAAGGATTTTGGGATCACGCACGTGCGTACCGATATCGTCGGGGTAATCGACCGGCCCAACAGCTATGCGCTTCTCGCCCAATTCGTCGGGGTTCTCGACAACCACATGAATCTGGTTTTGCTCACGGCCCGTCAACACGTAGTCGTAATCATCGCGGTCAAAATGCTTGACGTTGCCGGTATAGAAGTAGTGAATCTTGCCGTCGTGTACAAAGGCAGAACCAGAATACGCTCCGCTCGAATCCAAATCGGAATCGGGGAACAGCACAGGGCCGCGATTCTCGTACGTCACAAAATCCTTTGTTGTCAGATGATTCCAAATCACTGGACCGCCATGCGCAGCATCGAATGGATCGTATTGGTGATAGATGTGATACGTATCACCGATCTGCACCAAACCGTTGGGGTCGTTGAGCCAGCCAAGCTCAGGCTCCACATGGAACAGGAGCCTATCGGGGTCAGACGCGATGCGACCCGCCGTCTCATCCTGTCCGGCACGCCACTGCTCATAGTCCGCGCGTGTCACCTTTTTTTTTTGATTAAACATCGCCGTTGACTTTCTCGTCTATGGGGAAGGACGCTCGACTCACACGAGTCGAACGCCCTTCCCCAAATGGACTTATCCTCAGATTACGCTGAACGGCTCAACTAGAAGCTGACATCGAAGCCAGCACCAGCGCCCTCTTCATCAGTGGTCGGCACGCCCTTTGCCTTGTTGTAGGCAAAGATCAAGACGATCGGCACGATAAAGGCGATGAGATTGCCAGCCACATACCACACGAGCGTCTCGGGCGTGACGATGAGCAGGCCAAGCACGCCGGTCAGACCCTGACCGATGGCGCGCACCTCAAAGAGCTTCACGAAGGCACCGCCGCAGCCTGCACCGATGCAAGCGCAGATGAACGGGATGATCGAGTAGCGCATGTTTGCAGCAAAGATTGCGGGCTCGGAGATACCGACCAGCGTCGGGATAAAGGACGACATGCAGATGTTGCGCTCTTTGGAATGCTTCTTGTGAATGAGGTACATGCCGATGGCGCCACCGCCCTGGGCGATGATGGAAACCGACCAGATTGCCTGGATGTAGTTGAAGCCAGTCGTGGCAACGAGGTTGGCCTCAATACCCTGGATGAACTGATGCGTACCGGTAACGACGAGCGGCTGCAGGAACGCGGCAAAGACAAAGGCGCCAAAGACGCCCATCCTGTTGTACAGGACATCGATTACGCCAGCGAGGACGTCGCCGATCAGGTTGCCGAGCGGGCCGAACACGGTGAACAGGGCAACGTTAGCAAGAATCAGGGTAACGGTCGGGACAAAGACAAACGAGACGACCTCGGGGATGTACTTCTGGGCAATCTTTTCGACCTTGGCCATAAACCAGGCAGTCAGGATTGCAGGGAACACGCCGCCCTGGAAAGCAACCATGGGGATGGAGAGCGGACCAAAGTTCCAGTACTCAGCACCCGACGGATCCATAACGAACGCGTTACGGTTCATAAGGCTCGGGTGAACCATGACGATACCGACGAGGATGCCCAGAATCGGGTTACCGCCAAAACGCTTCACCGCGCTGTACATAACCAGGACAGGCAGGTAGTCAAACGTGGTGGCGATAATGGCAAAGAAGCTTGCGAGGTTCTTGAGGAACTCGCTGTGGTCGGCAAGGCTGCCCTCCATGCCAAAGAGGCCGTTGGCAACGATCAGCGACTTAAGGCCGATGATGATAGCAGCGCCGACGAAAGCGGGAATGATGGGGATAAAGATATCCGAGAATACCTTGAGGACCGAGAAGAACTTGCCCTTCTTGTCCGCCTCGGCGCCCTTGACCTCGGAAGCGCTGATCTCCTTAACGCCCGTCAGAGCCATAAACTCATCGTAGACCTTGTTGACGGTACCGGTACCGAAGATGATCATGAGCTGGCCGCTGTTGTACAGCACGCCCTTGACGCCATCGATGTTCTCGAGCTCGGCCTTGTTGTACTTGCTCGTATCCTTGAGCACCAGACGCAGACGCGTAACGCAATGCGTGGCGCCCTCGATGTTCTCCAGACCGCCGACGTTATCGACGACTTGCTGAGACACTACTTTGTAGTCCATGTTCCTCTCCATTCCCTTACGAAATCATAAAACGTTTTGATGCCATTACAGAGACGCGATCGTTGCATTTGCGCACTTGAGCGTACCGTCGGTGACCGTCAGTGCCACACCCTGGCCCTGCTTATTGCAGAAGCGCGCGTTAAGCGCAACATCATCGACAAAGATGGTCGCGATATCGTCGTCAACGACCAAGCGCACATGATGAGTGCCCTCGCCCTTAAAGAACAACGGACGCTCGAGGCCCATGTTGTTGACCTGGAACCACGGATACTGGGGGGCCGCCGTAAACTCGAGCTTGCCCTCACGCAGGTTGGCGCGGAACTCATAGGCAAGACCGGTCTCGGCGTCCTCGGCGAACTTGACCGAGAAGCCGGCAGCGTTACCGCCGAGCTCAATGTCGGCATCGAGCAAGTAGGTGGAGCCGGCATCTGCGGCGAGCACCTGCTCGACCTTGCCCGACTCGCAGGAAAGCTCAAAGGTCTCGACTGCCTTAGCCTCGCCAAAGGCGCCAAGCATGCTGTCGGGGAGCTTGGTGCCGAGCGTTCCGTCGGCACGCTGAACGATCTCGAGGGGCATAAAGGTGCCACCCCATAGGTAAGAGCTGGGGTCGCCGCCCTCGTCACGCGTAGGAACCCAACCAAAGAGAACGCGACGCTCGCCATCGAATGCGGTGCGAGCGGCGTAGTACGCGCGGCCGTCGAAGGAGTCGTCAGCGGGGGTAATCCAAGGACCGTTGATGGACTTGGACATGCGGTAACGGGTCTTGTTGCCGTCGCTGTACTCGGAAAAGACGAGGTACCACCAGTCGCCCATCTTAAAGAGATCAGGCATCTCAAACATGGTGTACAGGCCCGGATTCCACCAGTCGCCCTGGAACTCCCAGGTATCCAGGTCCTTGGAGGTGAACTTGACCAGACGACCGGTCATCAGACGCTTGTCCTCGCCCACACGCGTGCCGAGGATGAGCATGTACTCTTCGTTCTCCTCATCCCAAAGCACAAAGGGATCGCGCCAGTTGCGGTCATCGTAACCCTCCTGGGGCGGAAGCAGCGTCTCGGCGATGTTCTTCTCCCACTTGACGGCGTCGTCACTCGTTGCGTGAAGAAGAACCTGCTTCATCAAGCGTGCCTTGACCTTATCGCGATTGCAACCAGTGTAGAGCGCATGGTACTTGTCGCCCACCTTAAACACCGTGCCGGCATAAACATACTGGTCGACTTCCTCGTCGCCGCCACGCTCAAGGCTCTCGCCAAAGTCTTTGTAATTGACGAAGTCCTTGGTTGTCGCGAGTGCCCAGCCGAACGGCTCTCCGAAAGGTCCGGGGTTTCGCGTGTCACGCTGATGATAGAGATAGAACGTGCCGTCCTCGCCGTACGGCATGATGTCGCCTACCCAAATTCCCTCAGGCTGGTAATACACCTTGTGCATCCGAGACTTCCTTTCTCACGAGATACTAACTCGGTACAACTGCAAGATATGTCAATCGTTTTCATATGTCAAACGTTTTCACACCAATACGTCTTTTCGCAGTTCCAGTCGTCGGCAAACGGTTGACATATGCCGGCGAACGGTCATCAGAGGTGTTTGAGGAATTCTTTTGGCACGGGATGAACTACGCGGTTTTACCCTCAATGAGTTCAACGGGGAGCTTGATATTCGATTCGGGCTTTTCGCCGTTAATAAGAGCAATGATGGATTGCGCCGCGAGCTCTCCGATGCGATCGATATCTTGGCGTACGGTTGTTAAGTCAGGCATAAACGTCATAGTGCGGCGGGCACCATCCGCGCCCACGACCTTAATATCGCCCGGAGCGCTCAAGCCGCGCTGCTTCATCACGTTAAGACAGATAGCCGCCATCGTGTCGTCTCCCGCAAAGATGCCGTCAATATCGGGGTTCTCATCGAGGATCTTCGCAACGACCGCGCTCTTTTCGTCGTCGGGCTTAACGAACTCAACCTCACGGACAAGCGCGGGCAAACCGGCCTGCTCAACAACATCGAGGTAGGCATCGGTACGCTTATTGGCGGGCATGCGCATGCGGCTATTGCTGCGCAGGCACAGGATGCGTGAACATCCGTCATCGAACAGGCGACGCGTGGCAAGTTCGCCGATGCTATAGCTGTCGCTCGCAATCTGAACAGAGGCTTCGCCAAGGTCGCAGTCGATACCAACCAGACTCAAGCCCATCTCGGCATACGCTCGGCACCGATATTAAGCGAGTTGACGATGACGCCATCAACCATATTGCGCCGAAGCATATCGATATAAGAACGCTCAAGATCAGGTCGATTGGCGCTATTGCACAGCAACATCTTAAAACCGTTTTCGGCCAGGGTACGCTCAACGGCTTGGACCGCTTGGGCATGAAACGGGCTGCTGACATAGGGGACTATCATACCTATTAGATTCAGGCGACCGTTGAGCATGGCACGGGCGATATCGTTGGGCGTATAGTTGATGCGCTTCATCGCGGCATGGACCTTATCGCGGGTCTCTTGGCTAATATAGCCGCGATTATTAAGCACGCGAGATACCGTAGTAGGCGAAACCCCCGCCACCGCTGCAACTTCCTTGATGCCAGGCTTAGCCGAATCCTTAGAACGAGCGCCCTCGCGAGCCATAGCACCCTCCCCCATCAACATGTCATACGTTACATACGAACAAAGCATACCCCAATAAGAGCGGGAAGACGGTAACAGTACAAGTAAGTAAACGACTCATCCAAATAATTAGGAGAGTTCCGCCTAAAGGGTGACTACACAGGACCCCAGCCGGGGCTGTTTGGGCTACCTCCCAAAACATTCCGCAGGACGCAAAGAGGCTCGCCGCACGAAGTGCGCAGCGAGCCTCTTTGCATGTCCGAGGACGTTTTGGGAGATAGCCCAAACAGCCCCGGCGATCCTGCGGGAGTTGAGTCCCTTTAGAACTTGTCGTGGAAGGTACGCGCAATGACCTCGTCCTGCTGCTCCTTGGTGAGCGTGTGGAAGTTCACGGCGTAGCCGGAAACGCGGATGGTCAGCTGCGGATACTTCTCGGGGTGAGCCTGAGCGTCGAGCAGCGTCTCACGGTTGAAGACGTTGATGTTCAGGTGGTGGCCACCCTTCTCGGCGTAAGCGTCGAGCATGTGGACCAGGTTATCGGCCTGAGTCTCGGAAACTTCAGAAACCTTCATAATGTGTCTCCTTCGATCGATAGGCGCCGGCCGAAACCGGCGCACTAATCAGTAATCGTTATTGTTAGTATAGCACTAACAATAGTTACTCGCCCAGCTGATCAAGGTCGATATCGCCAAAGAACACCTGATCCTCCTTGCCGAGCGCACTCGGGATGATGGAGAAGGTGTTGGAGATGCCGTCCTGAGCATCGCGGAACGGGAGCTTGGAAACCGAAGACAGCGAAGCGATGGCACCGTGGCTATCGCGCTTGTGCATGGGGTTAGCACCCGGGGCGAACGGCTGGCCAGCCTTGCGGCCGTCGGGCGTGGAGCCGGTCTTCTTACCGTACACGACGTTGGAGGTAATGGTCAGAACCGAGGTCGTGGGCACGGAGTTGCGGTAGGTGTCGTTCATGCGGATGTACTCCATGAACTGGTGCACAACGTCGTGAGCGATCTGGTCGACGCGGTCGTCGTCGTTACCGTACTTGGGGAACTCGCCCTCGGTCTCGAAGTCGACGATGATGCCGTTCTCGTCACGGACGGGGTGGACCTTGGCGTACTTGATGGCGGACAGGGAGTCAGCCACGACGGAAAGGCCAGCGATGCCCGTAGCGAACCAGCGGTGCACGTGCTTGTCGTGCAGAGCCATCTGGATACGCTCGTAGCAATACTTGTCGTGCATGTAGTGAATGATGTTCAGCGAGTTGACGTACACGCCAGCGAGCCACTTCATCATGTCGTTGTACTTGGCCACAACGTCGTCGTAATCGAGCGTATCGCCCTCGACGGCGCGATACTTGGGGCCGACCTGCTTCTTGGAGACCTCGTCAACACCGCCGTTGAGTGCATACAGCAGGCACTTGGCCAGGTTGGCGCGAGCGCCGAAGAACTGCATCTCCTTGCCAATGCGCATGGAGGACACGCAGCAGGCAATGCCGTAGTCGTCGCCGTGATAGACGCGCATGAGGTCGTCGTTCTCGTACTGGATCGAGGAGCTGGCGACGGAAGTCTTGGCGCAGAACTTCTTGAAGTTCTCGGGCAGACGGGTCGACCACAGAACGGTCATGTTGGGCTCGGGCTGGTGCCCATGTTCTCGAGCGTGTGCAGGTAGCGGTAGCTCATCTTGGTAACGAGCGTACGGCCGTCAACACCCATGCCGCCGATGGACTCGGTGACCCACTGCGGGTCGCCGGTGAACAGGGCCTGGTACTCGGGGGTACGGGCAAACTTGACCATGCGGAGCTTCATGATGAAGTGATCCACGAACTCCTGGATCTGCTCCTCGGTGAAGGTACCGTTGGCAAGGTCGCGCTCAGCGTAGATGTCGATGAACGTGGAGGTACGGCCGATGGACATAGCGGCGCCGTTCTGCTCCTTGACGGCAGCGAGGTAGGCGAAGTACATCCACTGGATGGCCTCCTGCGTGTTGGTAGCAGGGTTGGAAATATCGAAACCATAGGTCTCGGCCATCATCTTGAGCTCACCGAGGGCACGGATCTGCTCCTGCAGCTCCTCGCGATCGCGGATGTTGTCGGCGGTCATGACCGTCGGGGTGGAAGCCTTCTGGGCCTCCTTGTCCTTGATCAGGTAGTCGACACCGTACAGGGCGACACGACGGTAGTCGCCGATGATGCGGCCGCGGCCATAGCCATCGGGCAGACCGGTGATGATGTGAGCCGAGCGGCAAGCACGCATCTCGGGGGTGTAGACATCGAAGACGCCAGCGTTGTGGGTCTTGCGCTCGAAGGTGTAGCGCTCGACAACGTTCTCGTCGACCTTGTAGCCGTGCTGGCTGGCAGCCTGGCAAGCGATGCGGATACCACCGTTGACGTGCAGCGCGCGCTTGAGCGGCTTGTCGGTCTGGAGGCCAACAATGGTCTCCTTGTCGCGATGGGCATTATCGATGTAGCCAGCGGGGTGGCTCACGATACCCGTGACGGTCTTGGTGTCCATATCGAGGACACCACCCTGCTCGCGCTCCTTAAGCAGCAGGTCGAGAACCTCGCCCCACAGCTCCTTGGTACGCTCGGTCGGACCTACGAGGAACGACTCATCGCCCTCGTAGGGGGTGTAGTTCTTCTGGATGAAGTCTCGGACGTCAACCTCTCCCGTCCAGATACCTTCCTTGAAGCCTTCCCATGCCTCCTGCATTGTGTAACCACGCTCCTAGTTACGTGTAATGCGGCGCTCTCTCACACCGCTGCTTATTGAATTCTTGAATGTTCGGCTTGCACTACCGGCTTCTTCCGTTCTTCACCACACGTTGGTGCAGGAAAAACGTTTGTCCACCTTGGAACTACAACCCAAAACCCAAGATTTCACCCGTTTGAGAAGGATAACATAGCGACCCTCTCCATCTGGGCTGTTATATGTTTCTTTTTTTATATCATAAGGGCGTTTTTTACAAAGCCGCAGGAAATGAGAGCGTGAACAACTACCGTTCACCGATTTGTTTGGTTTTTTCCTTGCCTTTGTACGACGTTCACCCTAGCTGTTATGCCAGCTTTATCAGGGTAAAGTACCTCTGAGTAGGCTTTAGGACATGCCTAACGATCTGCCCCTAACTTTGCTGGCATCGACGGTGTACGGAGGTCGCCTAAAGGCAGTTTTCTAGGCATGACCCAAAAATCTACCGTATAGGGCGCGCGTGCAAGGGTATCATCTTTCACCGAAAATAGTTTCTAGTGTTAGGGGTTTTCGGTGGAAGATACCGATTTCCGTGAACTTGGACGTCAGCTCTTAACTGAGTTTGGCAGCATGCATCAGCGCATTTCGCGCTTTGCGGACAAAGCTCTCGGTGGCGAGATGGCTGTAATGCGCGCCCTCATGCTCGCCGGCGGCTCGCTCACGCCGAGCGAACTCGCTGATCGCGCCTGGGTCTCGAGCGCCCGCATCGCCAATATTCTGCGCGCCCTCGAGGCCAAGGGCTGGGTCGAGCGCGAGCACTCAAAGACTGACCGTCGTCGCGTACACGTCATAGTGACCGACAAGGGATTCCAGGATCTCGAAATCAAACGTCGGGAATTCGAGGACCGCACCGCGGCCTTCCTCGAGCAGCTCGGCGAAACAGATACCCAGGAGATGGTGCGCCTTCTAAGACGTGCCAACGAAATTATCGACCGCAATCAAGAAAGGAGAGATGCCGAGTGAGGATTCTCAAGCTCTTTAAAAAACATATCCTGCACTGTTCGCAGCTATCGTACTTATCGTAATCAGCTGCAACGCCGATCTGGCGCTGCCTACCTATATGAGCGACATCGTCGACGTGGGCGTGCAGCAAGGCGGCATCGCCTCGCCCGTGCCCGACACCATTCGCGCCGAATCGCTCGACGACCTCGAACTCTTCATGAGCTCCAAGGACGCCAAGGCTGTGGAGGCCGTGTTTAGCAAGGCGGACAATAACGGCATTCGAACGTACAAGGGCACCGAGGAGGAGCGTGCCGACGGCGGCAAGATTGCCGACATCATGAGCCTGCCCGAGACTGTCGTCCTTTCGTTCAACCAGGGTATTGACGCCAACTCCATGGGCGACATGATGGGCACGTCCGGTGAAAAAGACAACAGCGGCGCCCAGGCCATGCCCACGCCCGAGCAGATGGCGGCGATGACGCCCGAGCAACTCGCCGAAATGCAGCAGAAGGCCGCTGCGGCGCAGAACATGCAAAAACAGATTGATGCCGACGGTGGCAAGATCACCATGAAGAGCCTGCGTCTAGGCGTTGAAGCGGCCTAATCGACCAGGGCAAGCTCGTCGAGGGCGCCAACGATATGGCAGACAAAATGGGCTCCATGTCGGGCTCCATCGTGACCCAACGCGCCGTGAGCTATGTGCAAGACGAGTACAAGGCACAGGGCATCGACCCGCCGACGTGCAGAACGCCTACCTGGCCGCATGGCGACCACGATGTTTGGTCTGTGCCTGGTGTCGCTCGTCGCCACCATCCTGACCGGTGCCGTGGCTTCGCGCACCGCCTGCTCCATCGCCCGCGACCTGCGCCGCGAGACCTTCAACAAGGTTATGCACTTCTCGCCGGCCGAGGTGGGCAAGTTTAGCCAGGCCTCGCTCATCACCCGCTGCACCAACGACATTCAGCAGATCCAGATGGCCGCAACCCTGTTTATCCGCATGTGCCTGATGGCCCCCGTCATGGGCATCGTCGCCGTCATGCGCGTCCTGGCCAACCACACCGGCCTGGAGTGGACCATCGCCGTGGCCATCATCGCGGTTTCGGCCGTTGTCGGCGTGCTCATGGGCCTCACCATGCCCAAGTTCAAAAAGATGCAGAGCTTTGTGGACCGCGTGAACCTTACCGCCCGCGAGCTGCTCGACGGCTTATGCCCATCCGCTCGTTCAACCGTGAGGAGCATGAGCTCGAGCGTTTTGACAAGGCTTCGCTCGACCTGATGACCACGCAGCTCTACACCAACCGCGCCATGAGCTTCATGATGCCGCTCATGATGCTCGTCATGAACTGCATCACCGTGCTTATCGTCTGGTTTGGCGCGCAGGGCGTGTCCGACGGCGTGATGCAGGTCGGCAACATGATGGCGTTCATCTCCTACACTATGCAGATCGTCATGGCGTTTATGATCCTCACCATGGTTTCGGTCATCCTGCCCCGTGCCGAGGTCGCAGCCGAGCGCGTAGATGAGGTCATCACCTGCCCCACGAGCATCAACGACCCTGCCTCGCCCAAACTGCCCGCTGCCAGCGCGCCGCGCGGCGAGCTCACCTTCCGTGACGTGAGCTTCCAGTATCCCGATGCCCGCGCCGACGTCATTAGCGGCGTAAACTTCACCACGCACGCCGGCCAGATGCTCGGCATCATTGGTTCCACGGGCTCGGGCAAGTCCACGCTCGTGCAGCTGATTCCGCGCCTGTACGACGTCACGGGCGGCAGCATTTCGCTCGACGGCATCGACGTGCGCGACATGACCCTTTCCGAGCTGCGCCGCCGCATCGGTTATATTCCGCAGCAGGGTCGTCTGTTCTCGGGTACCGTCGAGAGCAACCTCAAGTTTGCCGGCGACATGGTGAGTGACGAGGATATGCGCCAGGCAGCACGCGTCGCCCAGGCGGAAGACTTTATCGCCGAGCGCGAGGGCGGCTACGACTCCCCCATCAGCCAGGGCGGCTCCAATGTCTCGGGCGGTCAGCGCCAACGCCTGGCCATCGCCCGCGCATTGGCCAAAAAGCCCGAGGTCGTGGTGTTCGATGACTCGTTTAGCGCCCTCGACTACAAGACCGACGCGCGCCTGCGCGAGGAGCTGGCAAAAAACGTTACCGACGCCGCACTCGTGGTCGTAGCCCAGCGCATCGCGACCATCATGCACGCCGACCAGATCATCGTGCTCGACGACGGCCACGTAGTGGGCACCGGCACGCACGAGGAGCTGCTGCGCAGCTGCCCGGCGTACCTGGAGATCGCACAGTCGCAGCTTTCCGCCGAGGAGCTGGGGCTTACCCAAAAAGAAATTGCAGCCGTCATGGAAGGAGGCGAGCGCTAATGGCAGACGAGACCAAGACTCAGATTCCCAAGCCCACCCGCCAGCGTGGTCCCATGGGCCGCATGGGTGGCATGCGCCGCGGCGAAAAGGCCAAGGACTTTAAGGGCACCATGAGGCAGCTGCTCGGCTATATCGGCCAGCACAAGATTGCCGTGTTTGCCGCCGTCGCCTTTGCCGTGTGCTCGGTCATCTTTAACATTGTGGGACCCAAGGTGCTCGGCCAGGTTACGACCAAGCTGTTCGAAGGCCTGGTCGCAAAGGTCAACGGTACCGGCGACGTTGACTTTGACTGGATCGCCAAGACGCTCGGCTTTTTGCTCTGCCTGTATCTGGCGAGCTCTGTCTGCAGCCTCATCCAGGCTGGCTCATGACCGGCGTCATGCAAAAGATCTGCTACCGCATGCGCAAGGAAATCGCCGCCAAGATTGCCGTCGTGCCGATGAGTTACTTCAACGGCCACAGCAAGGGAGACGTACTCAGCCGCATCACCAACGACGTCGATACGCTGGGTCAGTCGCTCAACCAGAGCGTGACGCAGCTCATCACGTCGGTGACGCAGATTATCGGCGTGCTCGTCATGATGCTTTCGATCAGCCTGCCGCTTACCGGCGTCACCGTGCTCACGCTGCCGGCCGCCGCGATTATCTTGACCGTAATGATTCACTTCTCGCAGCCGTACTTCCGCGAGCAACAGCAGGTTCTGGGCGCCGTCAACGGCATTATCGAGGAGGACTTTGCCGGCCAGAACGTCATTCAGGTGTTCGACCGCGCCGAGGCCTCGATTGAAGAGTTCGACCGTCAAAACGACCGCCTCTTTATTAGTGGCTGGCGCTCGCAGTTCCTGTCGGGCCTGATGATGCCGCTTATGAGCTTGGTGGGCAACATGGGCTACGTGGGCGTCGTCGTGGTGGGCGCGCAGCTCGCGCTGACCGGCAATGCCACGCCCGGCGACATCCAGAGCTTTATCCAGTACGTTCGCAACTTTACGCAACCCGTGCAGCAGCTGGGCAACGTGAGCAACACGATGCAGTCGATGGCTGCCGCCACCGAGCGCGTCTTTGAGTTCCTGGCCGCGCCCGAGGAGGAGCAGAAGGCCGACGCGCAGATTCCCGAGAAGCGCCCCGGCCACGTGGTGTTTGACCATGTCAAGTTTGGCTACACGCCCGACAAGATCATCATCCACGACTTTAGCTGCGAGGCGCAGCCCGGCCAGACCATCGCCATCGTCGGCCCCACCGGCGCCGGCAAGACCACGCTCATTAAGCTGCTGCAGCGCTTCTACGACGTGGACGGCGGCTCGCTGCGTGTCGAGGGCGTCGATGTGCGCGACTGGGACCGCGCGGCACTGCGCGGCGAGTTTGCATGGTGCTGCAGGACACCTGGCTGTTTAACGGCACCATCCGCGAGAACATCCGCTACGGACGCCCCGACGCGAGCGATGCCGAGGTCGAGGCCGCTGCGCGCGCCGCACGCTGCGACCACTTTATTCATACGCTCGCCGGTGGCTACGACTTTATGATCAACGAGGAGGGCACCAACCTGTCGCAGGGTCAGCGCCAGCTCGTGACCATCGCCCGTGCCATTTTGGCCGACCGCCCGGCACTGATTCTGGACGAGGCGACTTCCAACGTCGATACCCGTACCGAGGAGCTTATTCAGCGCGCCATGGATGCGCTGATGCAGGGCCGCACCAGCTTTGTCATCGCGCACCGCCTGTCCACGATCCGCAACGCCGACGTGATCTTGGTGATTCGCGACGGCGACATCGTCGAGAAGGGCACGCACGACGAGCTGCTCGCCCAGGGCGGCTTCTACGCCGACCTGTACAACTCGCAGTTCGACGAAGCGGCGTAAAAACCGGCGGCAAACAACCGCAATGCCAAGAAAACGGGGGCGCAGGACAACCTGCACCCCCGTTTTGTGTCCTTCGAGCCTCGAAACGCCTTCCCTGAGACCTCACTGACGGCGCTTTCCAGACCCCGTGGGCAAAAAAGGGCAAATATGAGTACTGTTACCTTTTTAGTAACAGCCAAAACCGCCTCAAATGCCGCTCCCACGGCTTACACGCGTCCCTAAATTGATCAAACAACACCATAGCGGACTTATATGTGTTTGCGTTAATGAACATATTTTGCTGTTATGTCTATTATTTTGCGAAGGCAATATGATACTAAGATAGCAACCGTACTCATATTTGGCATTTTTTGCCCACAGGGTATTTCCTAGGGAACCGACAACAGCCTTAGGGTCCCGCGCGGCGCCGCTCCCTCCCGGCATCCGCCGACGTTTGCCCAGATAAAACCGACCAAAATAAACCTGTCCCTTTTTGGTCGGTTTCGGGGTGACAAGGGCTTGCACTTTAGCGTGCGACAGCGGATAATGCCGAACACTCGACAATACGCTTATTGCTCTTTCTATAGATTGAGGAGGCCCCTATGGCCATGGAATTCAAACGCAGGCTGCCGATCCCCATGGAGATCCGCGAGGAAATGCCGCTTTCTGCCGAGCTTACCGCCAAAAAGCAGGCATTTGACGCCGAGGTCGCCAAAGTCTTTACCGGCGAGGACGCACGCAAGGTGCTCATCATCGGCCCGTGCTCTGCCGACCGCGAGGATTCGGTGCTTGAGTACATGAACCGACTGGCCAAGACCGCCGAGGAGGTCAAGGACAAGCTCATCATCATTCCGCGCGTCTACACCAATAAGCCGCGCACCAAGGCACCGGCTACAAGGGTCTTCTGCACAACCCCAACCCCGAGGCTCCCGACGACCTGCTCGAGGCGTCAAGGCCATCCGCCACATGCACCTGCGCGTCATCGAGGAGACCGGCTTCTTTACCGCCGATGAGATGCTCTACCCGTCCAACTACCAATACCTCGTTGACCTGCTGAGCTATGTTGCCGTGGGCGCACGCTCGGTCGAGAACCAAGAGCATCGCCTGGTGTCGAGCGGCATTTCGGTACCCGTCGGCATGAAGAATCCCACTGCCGGCTCTACCACCGTTATGCTCAACTCCATTTACGCCGCCCAGGCGCACCAGAGCTTCATCTTCCGCAACTGGGAGGTCGAGTGCGACGGCAATCCGCTCGCACACGCCGTTATGCGTGGCTACATCGGTCTCGATGGGCGCACCTACCCCAACTACCACTACGAACACCTGGAACGCTTGGCCGAACGCTATACCGAGCATGCCGGCTATGCCAATCCGGCAGCGGTCATCGACTGCAACCATGACAACTCGGGCAAGCGTCCGCTGGAGCAGTATCGCATTTGCAAGGAGGTGCTCGACAGCTGCCGCCGCAACGAATCCATCTCCAAGCTGGTCAAGGGCTTTATGATCGAGTCCTACCTGGAGGACGGCAACCAGCCGGTCGACGGCGGCGTCTTTGGCAAGTCGATCACGACCCGTGCCTGGGCTGGGAAAAGACCGACTACCTCATCCACGAGATCGCGGAACGTATTTAGCTACGCGGTTTTACCAAACCGCGTAACGGCTCGACGCTGCAAACCCGCCAGAACGGCAATCTGCCTTTCAACTTCGGCGGCATGATCAAAAGATCAATGCCGCCTCGTTTCAAGGCACCTTGCTCGCTCTGGCGGGTTTTCGCTGACGTTTTTCGACCTGCATTGTTGCCAGGGTTGGCACCAATGACTAATGCGATAGCTAGCTACGTCGGTCCGATTGATCGGCTGGGTTTCCGAGGTGCGGCAGATTCCCGCGAAAGAGGAGGCATAGACCTTAAGGGTCATGCCCGACGATTGAAGGCAAGGTGCCGTGCCTCGGGAAGACAGACAGTTACGCCGAGGGCTCCTGCTGCGTAATGCAGTGGATATTTCCGCCACCGAAGACGACCTGCTCGGACTGAACGCCGACGCACTTGTAGACGCCCTCGCCCCAGACCTCGTCGTAGATCTTCTGGAGCGTGTCAACGGCAAGCTGATCGTTCTCGTCGCCGTACTGCGGGACGATAACGCCGTGGTTGGTGACCAGGTAGTTCATGTAGGAGGCGATCAGCGGCTCGTTGGCAACGCGCGGCTCGGCGTTCTCGTCGGCGTCGATGGTGTCGCAGGAAGCCTGGTCCATGAACAGCGGGTTCACAGGCATGCAGAGCTTGTAGACCTTCATCTTGCGGCCCTTGGCGTCAACGGCGTTGGAAAGGGTCTCGTAGACAGCATGGCATTGCTCGTAGAACGGATACTCGGGATCGTCGGTCCAGATGCAGGCCATGACGCCCGGAGCGATGAACGTAGCGACATCATCGATGTGGCCGTTGGTCTCCTCGGGGTCGATGCCCTCCTTAACCCAGATGACCTTCTCGACACCCAGGTAATCCTTGAGGTGCTCGTCCATATAGGCGCGAAGTTCCTCACTCCAGGGCTCAAACTTCTTGTGGAACTTGGGCCAGATGGACTCGGGATCCTCTTCCTCCTCCAGAACCGCAGAGCAGGTGCGGCCCGGGGAAAGCAGGCACTGGTCGGTCACGACCACGGTGCCTTCGCCGTCGACGGTAATGGAGCCGCCCTCGAGGATCATGTCATCGGGACGATAGCGACGGCAGCCGGAAAGCTCAGCCATCTTAAGGGCAATCTGCTCGTCCTTGTCCCACGGGAAATAGAGGCCGTCGACGAGGCCGCCGTAGGCGTTGAAGTGCCAGTGGTTGGCGCGCTTATCGCCCTTGCCATTGATAACAAAAGTGGCAGCGGTGTCGCGGAACCAAGCGTCGTCGGTGGTCATCTCGATAACGGTGACGTTCTCGTCTTCCTCAAAGGCGGCCTTGCAGTTGGCGTAGTCGGCCTGGTTTGCGCACATGGTGACCGGGGTGAACTCGGCGATGGCGCGAGCGATGGCGGCATACTGCTTCTGAGCCGGCTTGGCGCCGTGGCCCAGGTGTCGGTGCGGTGGGGCCAACCCATCCACACGCGATCCTGCGGAGCGAACTCAGCGGGCATAAAGAAGCCGTCGGCCTTAGGGGTGGACTCGGACTCGGTGATCGTACGCATAAGATTTCCTCCAAATCGAACGATCGCTTGCTGCGGGCGGGTTACCCTCAGCCTAAAACCAAGAGATGGTAGGCGCCCATTCCCCGGCAAAGGTCGGGCGCCTGGCACCGGTTTTCACGGATGTCGCACCGGCAAGCGACGACGTAACCCGGTGCGCGGAGACAAAACGCACGAAGGATACGGAAGAGAGATTGGGGCGGGCGGTGGTTACCGGAGCAATAGCTCACACCCACCTCAGAGAAAGGTTAGCAAACCTGTTGCTTGGGCACGCCTCCGAAGAGGCTAGAGCGTCCCGAGTCGGGAGCGACAAGCCCGACGAAGCGTACGTTGGTACGCGAGGAAGGTTGGAGCCCCGAATCCGGGTGCTCTAGTCCTCCTCGGACTCCTCAGCGAGGCGCTGAGCAGCCAGCTCGGGAGTGAGACCCTTGTACTCGGTCTCGCGGCCCTTAGCACTGACGACGCGGACAACCTCGCCAATAAGCAAGAGCACGATGAAGATGACGATCATCGGGACCTTATCGCCAATCTCATCGACAGAGAACGGAATCAGCGTTGCAACGATAGCCAGAATCAGCTCAATGCAGGGAATAGCCAGCATGACCTTCATCATGGCGCCCTTAAACGGGAACGTAAAGATACGCTCACGGTTGGGGTCGTCTTACGAAGGTTGAGGAATGCCGGGAACATCGGGATGTAGGTCAGCAGCAGGAAGACAACGGAGGTACCGAAGAGCATCCAGAAGACACCGTTGGAGATGGCGTCGATGGGAACCAGCTGCAGGCACAGCACCAGGGAGGCAACGATGGCGTTGACCAGGTTGGCGCCGTTGGGCATGTCGTCATCCGAGATCATCGAGGCGAAGACCTTGGGCATGTTGCCATGCTCGGCAGCATAGCGAGCGACGGAGTTGACGCCGAAGGACCAGGCAGCCATGTTGGCGAACAGCGTGATCAGGAAGGCGATGCAGATGACCTTAAAGATCATGGAATCGCCCACAATAGTCTGGACAGCGTAGATCATGCCGTAGTCGGGATCGATGGAATCGGCCGACACAGCAGCGCCGATGCCAAAGCCAGCGAACAAGTAGATCACGGCGATGGACAGGCCGCCGACGATGATAGCTTGGGGATATCGCGAGCGGGATCGGCCATATCGTCGGTCATGGTGCAGATGACCTCGAAGCCCATGAAGTTAAAGATGATGATCGACAGGTAGCCAAGCGCGTTGGTGTTGGTGAGCTCGGGCAAGAAGGTGGCAGCGGACATATCGTTCGCAAAGCCGTTCTCCATGGCGTACCAGATGCCCAAAGCGCCGACGATAACGGCAACGGCAACCTTGATGATGGCGCCGCCGTTCAGGACCCACTCGGAGTCGGCAGCCTTGGAGCGACCCATAAGATAGACGATCCACACAAAGGCAAGGTCGATACCAATCTTGGCAATCAGATTGAACTCGACGCCAAAGACCATGCCCAAAATGTCCGGGAACATAGTGGCCAGCGAGGCAATCCACAGCGGGTAGTTAACCCAGTAGTAGTACGAAATGCGGGCGCCCCACTTGTCGCCCAGGCCATCGCGTACCCAGTCGTAAATGCCACCCTCACCGTCATAGGTAGTGCCGAGCTCGGCAACGACCATGCCATAAGGGAGCAGGAAGGTCAGAATCAGGAAGATCCACCAGAAGAACTGCTGGTTGCCAATGGCAGCAGCAGGTGCGGCGGCCTCGCAAACGAAGACGACGCAGATGATGGTCGAGATGACCGTCAAGAAGGAAAGCTTTTTCTTTCCGTCGCTCATGATGAGCTCCTTCGCTCAGTCTTGGACAAATCGAGGTCCTTAAGATATTAAGGCAATTGCCGGGCCTCGGTGAGCGGGCGACAGGAGACGAGCATCCGCCGCCCGCAAGCGTGCTTCTACGATGAAGTTACGCGGTTTTACCAAACCGCGTAACGGCTCGACGCTGCAAACGCCCCTAAGCGGCAATCTGACGTTCAATCGTCGGTCGCGTACCGAAGTACGCTTCCCTCCTCTTTCACGTCACCTTGCTCGCTTAGGGGCGTTTTCGCTGACCTATGGTCAACCTACGATAATTCCAAGCTGAACGAGTTACTCGCTGTAGCGGGTGGCGATGGCAGCTCGCACCATTCCGGTACTCATAAGGTAGGTCACCAAGAAGTAGCCACCATAGGCTGCCAGGAAGATTGCACAGGTGAGGCCCACGGTGCCGCCGATGCTCATATTTCCGAAAATGCTCACCAGCTCGATGATCACCTTAAGTGCACAAAGGAGTGTGCCAGGCCCACTGCCAGCGGGAACAGGAAGAATACCGCTTGCTGCGCCATCACCGAATGGCGAATCTGGCGGTCGTCGCAGCCGATCTGTGCCAGCACACGATAGCTGCGGCTGCCGTCGGCCACGTTGGAGAGTTGCTGGATCGACAGAATCGCCGCGCATGCAACGACCAATACAAAGCCGATGTAGATGGCTAGGTAGCTAATAAGACCGTTCATTTGCGCTGCTTGCGCGTACATCTCGGAGCGTGTGATGAAGGTTCCCCACAACCCCGGCTCCTTGCCGTCAACGAGCAGATTGTCGAGCACAGTGTATTTAATACTCTCGTCTGCCTCGGTCGTATCCATCCCCTGTTTGTAGTTAACGAGCAGGCTACTGGAATACGGCTGCAGATTAAGTTGGGACAACAGCTCGTCGGCAACGACGACGGTACCCGGATTACTGCCCATCGCCGAATTGGCGATGGCCGCCGTATCTTCGTCCGACTTATCGGTTGCGGCTTGAGCTCATGCCCGCCCAAGGTAAGGGCATGGCCGCCAGCCATATACTTGGTGTACATGTCGACCAGCTCGCCGCCCATATCACACGTGAGCAGATACTGGTCGTGACCGATGTGCACCGGCTCCTCGCCCATCATCTGACGCAGTTTGTTGTACTGGCTCGCCGGCGTCACAAACAGACCCATCGTATCGGCATTGCTACCCCCGAACGCCTTGGGAAGCTTTTCGCCCATGGCCTTGCACATTTCACTTGGAGTCACCGAAGGATCCGAACCGCCAAGCGGGTAACTCAGATACGAATCGATTTGCACATGCTCACCGGCAACATCGGCGATATCGACCTTCTTGCCGGTCTCGTCGTTGTTGTCCGCCGACTTGCCCTTGCCGTGCCATGCGGAGTACAAATCGACCGTTGTATCGGCTAGCACCATGCGGTCGGCTTCAGACGGATTGACATATTCTTTGTAGTAGTCGAGCGTATCGGGCGTGTAATAGACATACGTCTGAGACACGTCAACAGGGTTATAGCGCTCCAGGTTTTCGTTCATCACATTGGCAATCGACATACCGCACGTCACCGAGGTGATGGCCAAAAACAGGAGCATCGCGATGACGCCCATCGAAAAGCACACCGTGTTGACCTTGGCCGCAAGCTGGCGCACGGTAAACATGTTGAGGCCGCGCCAATACACGCTGCGCAGGCTCTGCAGCAGCTTGATGAGCATGCCCGAGAGTCCCCAGAACAGGGCAAAGGTGCCCACGGTAACCATAGCGGTCGTAATACCAAACTGGTTCATGGCCTCTTGCAGCTTGCTGTCCGTCGCGGTTAGCGGGAACCCATCACGTAGCAGACGGTAATAGGCCACGCCCACAAGCACCACGCCCACGGCAAAGATGGCAATCGCGATCCAGGGGTTGCGTGTCTTGATGCTCTCGTTGCGACGCTCGGCACCCATAAGCTCGATGAGTTTGGTACGACGCACGGCGCGAAGGTTCAGCAGTAGCGTGAGCACAAACATTACGAGCATGCAGGCAAGGGTCAGATTGAACGCATGCACCGAGAAAAAGAAGTGGAAATTGGCAATCTGTGTCTTAAAGAGCGAGGCCGTAAAGAACGTCATGAGCTGGGAGAGTCCCATACCCAGCACAATGCCGGCGACAAAGGCCACGACCGAGACGATCACGGTCTCGAGCGCCATGATCGTGGCGACGCGCCCGCGCCCCATGCCGAGCACCTGGTACAGGCCAAACTCCTTCTTGCGGCGTTTCATGATGAAGTTATTGGCATACACCATCAAAAAGGCCATGACACCGGCCAAAAAGTACGTCAGGTCGCCGAGCATGCTGCCCATAACCTGCGCCAAGCCCTCTTCATCGATGCCGGCGATGTCGACCTGCATCGAGATGGTGTTAAAGGCATAGAAGACCGTGACGCCCAGGGTGAGCGTCAAAAGGTAGACGAGGTAGTCGCGGCCGGCGCGGCGGACGTTGCCCCAAGCGAGTTTACAGAGCATCGGAGCCCTCACCGCCCATCATGGCAACGACCTCCATAATGCGGTCGAAGAACTCTCGGCGGTCGGTGTCGCCGCGGCGCAGCTCGGTGAAGATCTTGCCGTCGCGGATAAACAGCACACGGCTCGTGTAGCTGGCGGCAAAGCTGTCGTGCGTGACCATGAGCACGGTGGCGCGCAGGCGGCGGTTGAGGGCCTCTAGGCTCTCGAGCAGCAGACGAGCGCTTTTAGAATCGAGGGCGCCGGTGGGCTCGTCGGCCATGATCATGGTGGGGTCGGGTGACGAGCGCGCGAGCCGCGG
>ENA-OQEB01000182-OQEB01000182.1-human-gut-metagenome-genome-assembly--contig:-NODE-182-length-26347-cov-6.817620_pt1 | contig 26347 bp, 27 predicted proteins | sample MGYA00242787_ERZ504619 | MGnify/ENA primary metagenome ERZ504619 (study PRJEB26092, sample SAMD00036317) | human gut metagenome | host: Homo sapiens | study: EMG produced TPA metagenomics assembly of... | reverse complement strand
CCAACGACATGGGTATGGACGTCATCGCCCTGCAGGACCTGCCGCAGCACACGGTGTAGTGTGACCTGTCCGGCCGGGGCGAGCGGACACTTTCTCTCGGAAACTGGGCTTCGCGAAGTTTTTCCGAGAGAAAGGACCGCCTCCCGCCCCGGCCTGCGGTGACTTGGCTGCACCGTGTGCTGCCGAAGGGGCTTTGCGCGATGACTAGGGCTGAATAGAAAATGAGTGTGGGATCGCCGTTCATTCGAACGGCGGATCCCACGTTAATAATTCAGCCAACGTACGTCATGGCAATTCCCGGTAGGTCGAGGGTGCCCCGCGGCGGTCTGGTGTTTTCATCTGAACGACTTTGCGAAGCAACCGGAGTGAAGATGAAAACACCAGACCGCCGCGGGGCACCCGCAGACCGCAGGGACGGGAGAAGCTATACTACTCTCAGTAGTTAAGGGTCGCGGATCCGCCGCGTCGCCGCTCTCAACAGGAGGTCTTTGTTTATGGCAGATCAAAAGCCGGTCGTCGGGATCATCATGGGTTCCAAGTCCGATCTGGGCGTTATGGAAGGTTGCACCGCCGAGCTCGAGGCGCTGGGTGTGCCCTATGAGCTCGTCATTGCGAGCGCACACCGCACGCCGGCGAAGGTCCACGAGTGGGCCTCGACTGCCGCCGATCGCGGTATCAAAGTGATTATCGCCGCCGCCGGCAAGGCTGCTCACCTGGGTGGTGTCGTGGCTGCCTTTACGCCGCTGCCGGTTATCGGCGTGCCTATGAAGACAAGTGACCTGGGCGGTATGGATTCGCTGCTGTCGATGGTGCAGATGCCTTCGGGTGTGCCCGTGGCCTGCGTTGCCATCAACGGCGCCAAGAACGCCGCTATCTATGCTACGCAGATCCTGGGCGCCTGCGACCCCGAGTATCGCAAGGTTATCGAGAAGATGAAGCAGGAGATGGCCGACGCTAGGCGTTCCGCCGTTTCACCGCAGTATAAGGAGAGCCATGTCCGACTATCAGGGAAAACGATTCAAGGCTTCTCAGATTCCCGATCCGTCGAAGCCAGGTGCTGCCCGTGCGGCACAGCAGGTCGGACATCCTCTCCTCAGCAGCCGCGCGCGCCGCGTTCTGTAACGCCGACGTCCCATCGCCGTCAGGATACGCCGGCTGCGTATCGCCCTTCGTCTTATAGCACCGCTAAGAAGCCGCCCCGGTCTTCATCGCATGCCGCGCCGTCGGATTATACCGAGCCGCCGCGCAAAAAGCGCCGCTCCATCATTCCCATTCTGCTCATCATCATCGGTATCGGTCTGATTGTTGCCGCCGCTGCCATCTTTATCAATGCGCAGATCGGTTACAAGCAGGCGAGCGAGTCGTACCAAAAGATCGAAGAGCAATATGCGCCCGCTAAGGACGCCAGCGGCGTGCCGGTTATCGACTGTAATGCCCTTGCCCAGACAAATCCCGAGGTCGTCGGTTGGATTTACGCACCGGGCACCAACATTAACTATCCAGTAGTGCAGGCTACTGATAACTCCAAGTACCTCAACACGTTGTTCGATGGCACGTCCAACGCATCGGGTGCTATCTTCTTGGATTACGAGGACAATGCGCCCGGCATGGTGGATCAGCAGACTACGATCTATGGTCACCACATGAACGACGGATCGATGTTCAATGTGATCTCGGACACGACCGATCAGGCGACGTTCGACAGCATAGAGTACGTGTATTACATCACGCGCGACGCCACCTATAAGCTGCGTCCGCTGGCGACCAAAGTTGTCGAGGACACGTATGCCAAGGCGCGCATACCCAATTTTGAGGCGACGACGGGCTCAAGAACTACCTGTCCGAGATGCTCGACGGTGCCTCTGCCGTGGCGAGCGATGCCACCGATCGTGCTGCTTCGGCAACCAAGGTCGTAACGCTTGTGACCTGTCGTTCGTTATCGCTGAGCAACACGCGTGCTGTCATGGTGCTCACGCCGGTCGAGGAATAAGTTGTTCGAGAGTAGCTAAAAAAGCCCCGTTCCAAATTGGCTACTCGACGACGGTAAGGGAGAAATGATGCTCGAGAACGGCAAATCGATGCCTTCGGTTGATGCTTGGCTGCGCGAAGCCAAGGCCGATGTTTCGGCGGCTGATTGTGGGATGTACCTGACACACAACGGTGTGGTGCGCGCGACGCCCAAGGCCGAAGTGCGCGGAGTCGAGACCGATGGCGTGGCGCCAGGCCACAAGGTGGGCGGCATGGTGTTTGGCTTCGATGCCGAAAAGGTGCAGGCCGCTATCGAGGCGACGCGCACGATGCCGGGTATCGGCTATGTGCGCGTGTGGCTGGCGAGCGGCGAGCTTACCGTGGGCGACGACATCATGCTCGTGCTCATTGGCGGAGACATTCGCCGCATGTGTCGATGCGCTGCAGTCGCTCGTCGGCACCATCAAGAACGAGTGCGTGAGCGAGGTCGAGCGCGAGGCGTAAGGCCTCGTCGGCAATCCGAGTCTGTCTATAGCGAAAGCCCGCCGGCAGTTCATGTAGATCTGCCAGCGGGCTTTGATGTGTTGGAGCTATTTTGCTCTGGCGTTTGCTACACGCGTGTGGCGTCCTTGGGGCTCATGGTCATACTCTGAAAACGGTTCTCCATATATTCGTTATCGAAATGCTTGTCATAGAACTGTGCGACGGGAATATTTCGAACGGTTCCGTTGACGCGCTGATACCAATAGTCGAGCGATTGCAACGTCATGACGCCGTCGATCAACATGACGGCGGTCAGGATGACGGTAGCAGAGTAGCGGCGTTTCCATGGAATCATATTGATGAGCTTAAGCAGGTGCGGCAGCAAGACCTTGATCCAGATGAGGCCACCCAGGCCCCACATGCAGGCAAACGGCGTGCATGTGCGTCCCCCGGTCAATACCGCGATGGGATCGGGCATGCCGAATAGCCTAATGTGTGAATAGCTCCACGACACCACGCCAAATGAGGTCTGCATAAACCAGCCTACAAACACCTCGAAAGCGCCGCCGATCAGGCACTTACCAGGAAAATGATCAGAGGATTCTTTTTATAGAAGCGGTTGAGCGCCATGGTCATGAGCACCGCGCCAAATCCGTAGATGGGGCTAAAGGGGCCAAATAGCATACCGGCACGGTCCTGATAGACGCCGGGATCGACGACGACCATATGCCAGACTTCCTCGAGAATGAGACCTAACACGCTGCAGACGAAGAATACCCAGAACAGGTTGAAGTAGTTGAGCTTGATGTAGCCCTCGCCGGTTTCGTCGCGGCCGAGCATCCCCTCGGCGGCGGCATCGCGGTCGAGCATCTCTTGCAGACGGCGCTGCAGTTCGCGCTCCTGGCGTAGCGTGGGGTCGACGGTGGCCGACAGCGCAATGAGGATGACAAGCTGGACGGCGGGGCGCAGCAGGAAGGGTCCGATGCCCTGGAGCATCACGTCAACTAAAAGCTCGACGACGGTAAACGCGATAAGGATGTAGGAAAGACGGGCGGCGTTGCGGCGCTGGTTCTTGATGAGGTCCAGGCCAAAGATGATCAAGATGACGGCACTGGCAGCCGAGAGCATGATGCCGGCGACGATAAGGCCGACTGCGACGAGCGTGTTGTCGCCGAGGTTGGCGGCGGCGTTGCCGTTGATGAGCGCGGTGATGACCTGCCACATAAAGGCGCCGACCGACGGGAGCGTACCAACACCGGACAGGATGCACAGGACGGCATACACCTTAATGATGAGGGGGATCTTCTTGACCTCCGTGACGCTGGGGACGCTGGGGTCGAGTTCGTTTCGATCCATACATAACCTTTCTCGTTTTGCTGTAGGTACAAGGATACGCCGCCGACCTGCTAAAAGACAGGACAAACGACCCAATTGCAGCAATGTAAGCCCTAGCGGTGGACGAGACGCGTCGCGACGGAAGCATGCGGGATCGTCGGCCCCGAGGCGGTTGCCCAATAAAATGTTTGGCTGCAAAACGGATTATAAGCTCGGTGGGCTTTTAAAAAGCGCTGTTCATGCGCGGGAGTGCTTGTCTTGCCGTGCGTATAATAGGCAGGTAACGCCAAATAACGAGGCTCTGAGGGGATGCCATGTCTCAAGAAACCATCCGCGCGGCCGAGCGTGCCGCGGGACAGGTGAAGACCATGTCGACGTATGATCCGGACTCCGACCAGCTGCATGAGGAATGCGGCATTTTTGGTGTGTGGGCACCCGATCGCGATGTGGCTCGACTGACGTACTTTGGTCTGCGCGCGCTACAGCATCGCGGCCAGGAATCGGCGGGAATCGCGTGGGTGATGGCGGCACGGTTATGGTTCGCAAGGACCTGGGCCTGCTCGACCGCGTGTTCTCCAACGCCGACCTGTCGACACTCTCCGGCCAGCTGGCCGTGGGCCACGTGCGCTATGGCACTGCCGGTGCCAAGAGCTGGGAGCCTCTCAGCCGCACCTCTCTACCATCAATAGCGTCATTATCGCGCTCGCGCACAACGGTACCCTCGTCAACACCGACGAGCTGCGCCGCCAGCTGATCGAGCTGGGCGTGCCGTTCCTTTCCAATTCGGATTCCGAGGTCGCGACTAAGCTTATCGGTTACTTTACTCAGCGTACAGGCCATCTACGCGAGGGCATTCGCAAGACCATGGAGCTCGTGCGCGGCGGCTATGCCATGACGCTCATCAACGAGCAGGCGCTCTACGCATTCCGCGATCCGCACGGCATTCGCCCGCTCGTGCTGGGCAAGCTGGTGGACGAGGGTCTGGACCAAGCCGATGCCGCATCCGTTTCGCAGCTGCCGTCGCAGGACGCGCCGCGACGGTCGACGCCACCACCCATGTCACCCGCGCCGGCGGCTGGGTCGTTGCTTCCGAGACGTGCGCGCTCGACATTGTGGGCGCCGAGTATGTTCGTGACGTCCGTCCCGGCGAGATCTTGCGCATCAGCGCCGAGGGCCTTGTGTCCGAGCAGGGCGTGCCTGCCGCCGAAGAGCCTGCTAACTGCATCTTTGAGCAGGTCTACTTCGCTCGCCCCGACTCCATCATGAACGGCAAGAGCGTCTACGCCTGCGTTATGACATGGGTCGTCAGCTGGCACACGAGGAGCCCGTCGAGGCCGACCTGGTCATCGGCGTGCCCGATTCCGGCCTGCCGCCCGCGGAGGGTTATTCGCACGAGAGCGGTATTCCCTTTGGCGAGGGCCTTATCAAGAACCGCTACGTGGGCCGTACGTTTATCGAACCCACGCAGGAGCTGCGCGCCATGGGCGTGCGTATGAAACTCAACCCGCTGCGCGACAACATCGAGGGCAAGCGCCTGGTCGTCATCGACGACTCCATCGTGCGCGGCACCACCATGGTGCAGCTCGTCAAGATGCTACGCAACGCCGGCGCCAAGGAGATTCATATCCGCATCAACTCACCCGAGGTTATCTGGCCGTGCTTCTACGGTATCGATACCGACGTGCAGTCGCAGCTTATCAGCGCCAACAAGACGGTCGACGAGATTTGCGAGTATATCGGCGCCGATTCGCTGGCCTTCCTTTCGGTCGAGGGCCTGCTTAAGGTCATGCCCAAGGGCGGTTACTGCGATGCGTGCTTTACCGGCCGCTACCCCGTGGCGATTCCCGAGAGTTTTGGCCGCGACAAGTTCATGGAGGGCTTTAAGCCCCGCAACCTGGACAAGCCGCTGCACTTTGATGACGACGCCGTGGTCGAGAAATACGACGACCGCAGCTGGGAAGAGGAGCACGGCGAGGCCTAAAGCCTGCCATGTAGGGACAGGTTTATTTTGGTAGGTTTTACCTGCTGTTTTGTTGATATGACGGCGCGCGTTGTTATGGCGCGCGCCGAAATGAACGCAACTATGAGCACCGTTTGGCGTCCGCGCGGCGCACGGTAGTGGGAGAGGAAGGCTCAGATGAGCGACAGCAAGCATGTGACGTATGAGGATGCCGGCGTCGATACCGCCGAGGGCGGCCGCGCCGTCGACGCGATTAAGCAGATGGTCAAGGACACCAATCGCCCCGAGGTTATCGGCGGCATCGGCGGCTTCGGTGGCCTGTTCTCGGCTGCCGCGCTTAAGGATATGGAAGACCCGATTCTGATTAGCGGTACCGACGGCGTGGGCACCAAGCTCGTGCTCGCCCAGATCATGGATCGCCACGAGACGGTGGGCCAGGACCTGGTCGCTATGTGCGTCAACGACATTCTGGCTTCGGGCGCCGAGCCGCTGTTCTTCCTGGACTACGTTGCATCGGCCACATCGAGGCCGAGCACATGGCAAAGATCATCAAGGGCGTGGCCGATGGCTGTAAGCTCGCGGGCTGCGCGCTCGTGGGCGGTGAGATGGCCGAGCACCCCGGCGTCATGGCTCCGGCCGACTACGACCTTGCCGGCTTTACCGTGGGCGTCGTCGACCGTCCCAAGATGCTCGACCCCGCAAACGTCCGCCCGGGCGATGTGATCCTGGGCCTGCCTTCCACCGGCGTGCACTCCAACGGCTACTCGCTCGTGCGCAAGGTCATCGGCGTCGACGGCATTAAGCCGGGCACGCCCGAGGCCGCCGCTAAGGCGGAGGAGCTGAGCCGTCCGCTCGAGGAGCTCGGCGGTGCTTCGCTGGCAGACGCCTGCTGGCTCCCACGCGCATCTACGTCAAGCCGATTCTGGAGCTGCTGCGCGGCGGCGCTCCGGTGCACGCCATTGCCCACATCACTGGCGGCGGTATTACCGAGAACCTCAACCGCGCGCTCGCCGACGACGTCGACGCCGTGGTCACCCGCAACGGTGCCGAGATGGGCTGGGACGTTCCTCCCGTCATCACCTACGTGTCGCGCCAGGCCGAGCTCGCGCCCAACGAGGCATGCAAGACTTCAACATGGGCGTCGGCCTGTGCTGATCGTCGCTCCCGAGGACGAGGCCGCGGTGACCGAGGCCCTGGTCGCGCTGGGCGAGAAGCCGTTCCGCGTGGGCGAGTGCGTCGAGGGCTCCGGTAAGGTCGTGTACTCCGATGAGCGCTAACGAGCAGATGGCTGCTGCCGAGGGCCTGGGCTTTGTGCCCTACACCCGTCCGACCGGCACCGATACGGCCGAGCCGCTCAAGATCGGTGTGCTCATCAGCGGTTCGGGTACCAACCTGCAGGCGCTGATCGATCTGATCGCCGCCGGCAAGCTCAACGCTTCGATTGAGCTTGTGGTGTCGAGCCGTCCTTCGGCTAAGGGTTTGCAGCGCGCTGAGCGCGCGGGCATCCAGACGCTCACGCTGTCCAAGGATGTCTATGCCGACCCCATCGCCGCCGACGAGATCATCGCGCACGAGCTGCTCGAGCGCGGCTGCGAATATGTGGTCATGGCCGGTTACATGCGCATGGTGCACACGCCGCTGCTGGCGGCGTTTCCCAACCGCGTGGTCAACTTGCATCCGGCACTGCTGCCGAGCTTTACCGGCGCGCATGCGATCGACGATGCCTTTGCGCGCGGCGTCAAGGTAACCGGTGTGACCGTGCACTTTGCCAACGAGATCTACGACAACGGCCCCATCATCGCCCAGCGCGCGCTGGCTGTCGAGGAAGGTTGGGATGTCGACACGCTCGAGGAGCACATCCACGCGATTGAGCACGTGCTGTATCCCGAGGTTGTTCAGATGCTCGCCGACGGCCGCGTCCACGTGCTGGAGAGCGGCAAGGTCGCAATTGACGCGCCTCGCGGCTAGCGGCGCACAGTACAATTTAGCCGAGTAGTCAGGGTGGTCATTGGCGCCAAGGCGCGCGTGGCCACCTTTTGTTTTGGGTAGTCATCGGGAACGGGCTTTAACGACTGGTCATTCAAGAACGTCGCAGGTGACTAGGTGAGAGAGGTGAGCGCATGGCGGATAACGAAGCGCTGTTTACGCCTGAGCTGGTGTTTTTTGATTGGGAGTGTGCGACGCCGGATGAGGTGTTCGCGCGGCTCGAGGGCGAGCTTGCACCACGTGGCTACATTGCATCCGGTTGGCTCGACGCCGTTCGCACGCGCGAGGATGCCTATCCCACGGGTCTTGCCATGCCGGCGGCAAACATTGCCATTCCGCATACCGATCCGGGGTTTGTGGCCAAGCCCTATATCGCGGTGGTGAAGCCCGCCGCGCCCGTGACATTTAACGCTATGGCTGGCATGGGCGCTCCGGTGTCGGCGCAGATCGTCATTAATCTGGGCATCGCCGAGCCGGGAGGCCAGGTCGAAGCCCTGCAGGCGCTCATGAACATCTTTATGGACGCCGATGCCGCAGCCGACGTGCTCGGCCAGACCACGTCCCAGGGCATGGTCGACGCCATCCGCCGCCACTTCTAAGGTGGGGCTGAGTCGCACTTGGGGACTGTCCCTAACTGCCGGCTGCCAGAGCTGTCCCCTTTGCACCAAAATGGTGCAGATTAATCTGTCCCCAATGCACCAAGCGTGCCGCGGGGGCTGCGTTGTGACACAATGGCGTTTGTTCGATTCGTTATGCGAAAGGCCAACTATGGCAAATAAGAAAAAGAACTCCGAGGCCGCGCCGACGCCCGAGCAGCAGGCCCGCGCTGCCTCCAGCTCTCGCAAGAAGCAGCGCAAGACGTACGTGTCTAAGACCGTCAAGATCGTTCTGGTGGTCATCGGCGTGCTGGCGATGCTGCTTTCCGTCTCGGCGATGGCGTGCTCCGGCCTTATGTCGCAGGCTGAGGACACCTCGGGCTACAAGCTGACCGGCGGTGTTGCTGCCACTATCAACGGCACCAACCTTACCGAGGACACCGTGACCAAGCAGATCATGAGCATGCGCACGTCCTACGGCTACACCAAGGATGAGGATTGGGCGCAGTATCTGGTTGACAACGACCTCACGCCCAAGAAGTACCGCAAGCAACTCATCGACTCCTACACGCAGCAGATTCTGCTTCAACAGGCACAGAAGGAGAACGGCGTGACGGTGTCGGACGAGGAGGTCGAGAAGGCTTGGAAGGACGCGTGCAAGAGCGCGGGCGGTGCCAAGGCCTTTAAGAAGACCCTCAAGACCTACGGCTATACCGAGGACACCTACAAGGACTCGCTCAAGGAGAGTCTGGCACAGCAAAAGCTCAAGGACGCCGTGGCGCCCACCAGCAAGCCCAAGGACAGCGAGATTGTCGATTACATCAACGAAAACCTGTCCAGCTACAACGACGCCCGCCGCTCGTCGAACATCCTGATCAAGGTTGATTCCGACGCTTCCGACGAGGACAAGGCTGCCGCCAAGGCCAAGGCGCAGGAGTGCCTGGACAAGATCAACTCCGGTGAGCTGAGCTTTGAGGACGCCGTTGAGCAGTACTCCGAGGACACCGGTTCCAAGGAGAAGAAGGGCGATGTGGGCTGGGATAAGCTTACCACCTTCGTCGACAGCTACCAGACGGCGCTCGAGGGGCTCAACAAGGGCGACGTGAGCGACGTGGTCGAGTCGACGTACGGTTACCATGTCATCAAGTGCACCGACTACTTCCATGTCGATAATCAGGTTGATGATATCAACCAGGTGCCCAAGGCCATCAAGAAGTATGTCTCCAACGTGGTGAAGACGCAGGCGGCCAGCACCGCGTACAGCGAGTGGCTAGAGCAGTACAAGAAGGATGCCGACATCACCGTTAATCCCATGCCCAAGGACGTACCTATAACGTGAGTCTGAAGGCGTCACCAAGAGCTCGACCGACGATTCGTCGACGACTGAGTAATCATGGGGCGGTGCTCGCACGAGTGCCGCCCACGCTATTAGAGAGGATTTGCAGATGACCAACGAAGAGCTGCAGAAAGAAATGATCGCGGCCATGAAGGCCAAGGACAAGGTTCGCCTGTCCATCATTCGCCAGGTCAAGGCCGAGGTGAAGAATATCGAGGTTAACGAGCGCCGCGATGTGACCGAGGAAGACGTCAACAGCATGATCAAGCGCCTGATCAAGCAGACGAGCGAGACGCTGGAGATGTCCATCAAGCCGGCACCGACCAGGAGCGTACCGACAACCTGACCGAGCAGGTCAAGATCCTGGAGAGCCTGCTGCCCGCGCAGGTTTCGGGCGAGGAGCTCGAGGCCCTGATCGAGCAGGTTATCGCCGAGCTGGGCGCCACGTCCAAGAAGCAGATGGGCCAGGTCATGGGTGCCCTGGGCAAGGCCACCGGCGGCAACTTCGATAAGCCGGCCGCAGCAAAGATCGTCGGAGCCCGCCTCGCGTAGGGGCCGAGTGGCACACAGTTGAGGCTGAGGGGGCGTGGCCGTCATGGTCGCGCCCCTTTTTGCTGGGCTGGGCACTCATTGGGACAGGCTTAAATGAGTGCCCAATGAGCAGGTACTCATTTAAGTCTGTCCCCAATGAGTGGGTGGAAGGTTGCGGGTTCTTTACGGGAATGTAGTGTGGGCTGCGGAAACGTGGTTCTTTCCGTACAATAGTTCAACTCATGTAAACGCAGGGAAGGGACATTCATGGCAGACATGATCGAGATCAAGCATCTCAACAAGTACTTTGGCGACCTGCATGTGCTCAAAGATATCAACCTCACCGTCAAACGTGGCGAGAAGCTCGTAATGATCGGGCCTTCCGGCTCGGGTAAATCGACGCTCATCCGTTGCGTCGATTATCTGGAGGAGCCCACGTCGGGCGAGGTTGTCATCGACGGTACGCCGCTCACCAAAAAGAATCACCTGGAGATGGCTCGCAAGTATAGTTCCATGGTGTTTCAGCAGTTCAACCTGTATCCCAACATGACGGTGCTGGGCAACCTGACGCTCGCGCCCATCAAACTGCAAAAGAAGAGCAAGGAGGAGGCGACCGAGATCGCCATCGCTGCGCTCAAGCGCGTCGGCATGGCACATAAGGCCGGCGAGTATCCGCAGAATCTCTCGGGTGGTCAGCAGCAGCGCATCGCCATCGCCCGTGCCCTGTGCACCAAGCAGCCCATCATCCTGTTTGACGAGCCGACCTCGGCGCTCGACCCCGAGATGGTCCAGGAGGTTCTGGACGTTATGATTGAGCTCGCGCAGGAGGACATCACCATGATCTGCGTGACGCACGAGATGGGTTTTGCGCGTCAGGTGGCCGACCGCGTCATCTTTATGGAGGACGGCCGCATTCTGGAGGAGGGCACGCCCGAGCACTTCTTCGATAACCCCGAGAACCCGCGCTGCCGCGAGTTCCTGTCCAAGATTCTGCACTAGGCGCGGTGATGGACATGACGGATATGACGAGGGCGGCCGTGTCGCGCCGTCACTTTTTGCGGCTGGCGGGCGCGGCATGCTTGCGCTGACGGGGACCGCGCTTACCGGTTGCGGCAACTCCACCAGCGGCGAGGGCTCCGACAAGGCTCTAAGCTTGCGGCCATCAAGTCGCGTGGACATCTGAATGCCGGCGTTAAGAAGGATGTTCCCGGCTACGGCTATTACGACACCGCCAAGGGTCGCTTTGAGGGCATGGAAGTCGATTTGTGCTACCAGATCGCCGCTGCCGTCTTTGGCGTGAGCTACAAGGAGGCCCGTGCCCAGGAGCTTGTCGAGTTTAACGACGTAACACCCAAGACGCGCGGCCCGCTGATCGATAACGGCCAGCTTGACGTGGTCGCGGCGACCTACACCATCACCGACGAGCGCAAGAAGAGCTGGGATTTCTCGACGCCGTACCGCACCGACTACGTGGGGCTCATGGTCAAGAAGCGTTCGGGCTTTACCTCGATTGAGGATCTGGACGGCAAGGTCATCGGCGTGAGCCAGGGTGCTACCACGCAGGGCCTGATCGAGCAGATGATCAAGGACAACGGCTTTAGCTGCAAGCCAGAGTTTAGGGCCTTTAGCGGCTATCCCATCATCAAGAGCTCGCTCGACGCCGGCAATATCGACGTCTTTGCCATGGACCGCTCCACGCTGGCCGGTTACATGAACGAGACCGTTGAGCTGCTGCAGCCCGAGGTCAAGTTTGGCGAGCAGGGCTACGGCGTGGCGACCAAGAAGGGCTGTGACCTTTCGGCCGTGTCGATCAGGTGATTTGCGATCGCCTGGCCGACGGCTGGCTCGACCAAGAGGTCAAGACCTGGGGTCTTGTATAGGCGCATCGTCCAAGGAAGGAATCAAATGCTCGAAGGATTATTTGACGCCGACCGTTGGTCGACGACATTTCAAAATATGGGGCCCTTCTGGGAGGGCTTTGGCGTGACGCTGCAAGTGGTCGTTGCCGGCCTGCTGTTGTCGCTGGTGCTGGGCACGCTGCTGGGCGTGTTCTCTACCACTCGCTCGCGCGTGCTGCGCGCCATAAGCCGCGTGTACGTGGAGTTTTACCAGAACACCCCGTTGCCCGTGCAGGTGCTCTTTATGTACATGGCCGGTCCGCAGTTTTTGCAGGCCATAACCGGTGCCGACCAGCCGGTGCGCATCGCGCCGTTCGTGCTGGGCTTCTTGGGCGTGGGTCTGTATCACGCGGCCTACATTTCGGAGGTCATCCGCACTGGTATCGAGGCGGTTCCGCGCGGTCAGATGGAGGCGGCCCAGAGCCAGGGCTTCACCCGTGCGCAGGCGTACTGGTACATCGTACTGCCCCAGACATTCAAGATCATTCTGCCGCCGCTGTGCAACCAGGCGCTCAACCTGGTCAAGAATACGTCGGTGCTGGCGCTTGTGGCCGGCGGCGACCTTATGTACCGTTCCGACAACTTTGTGAGTCTGTACGGTTACCTGCAGGGATACATCGTCTGCTGCCTTATGTACTTCATCATCTGCTTTCCGCTCGCCATACTGGTGCAGTGGCTCGAGCGCCGCTCCAAGGAGCGTCCGCGCGGTGTGAGCCTGGCCGAGCTGGGGCTCGACAACGTAGAGGAGGCCTAGCGCATGGAAATCTTCAACGCGACCAACCTGCTCTACATTTGGGGCGGCTTTGTTAAGACGATCGAGATCTCGGCGCTGTCGATCTTTTTCTCGCTCATCTTTGGCACGGTGCTGGCGCTCGTTAAAAGTTATGCGCCCCGTCCATTCCGTATTTTGGTGAGCGCCTATATCGAGCTGTTCCGTTGCACGCCAAACCTGCTGTGGATCCTGTTTATCTACTTTACGGTGCAGGGTTTGGACATTGTGATTTCGACCATCGCCTTTACGCTGTTTACCAGCGCTGTTATGGCCGAGATTGTGCGCGGAGGCCTCAACTCGATTCCGCGCGGCCAGTTTGAGGCAGCGCAGAGCCAGGGTTTTGGCTTCTTTGCACCATGCGCTACATCATTCTGCCCCAGACGTTTAAGACGATCATTCCGGCGCTGTTTAGCCAGTGCACGACCGTCATCAAGGACAGCTCGTATCTTTCGGGCATTAACGTGGCCGAGCTCATGTACACGGCCAACGTCGTGATGGCCCACGCGATCGATCTGTCGCAGGTGCTTATGCTCTACGGCCTGGTGTTTGCGATGTACTTTGTGCTCAACTTTGGTATCTCGCTGCTGGTCCGAGCGTATCAACGTCGTATTGTGGCAGCGTAGAATGTGACAAAGGGACTGTCCCTTTGTCACATAGAGAAAGGAATCGCGATGAGCGATCTGGAGAATAAGAAGAATCCTGTGGTCATTACCATCGCGCGCGACTTTGGCGCCGAGGGCCACGAGATTGGTCGTATCCTCGCCGATGAGCTGGGGATTCCGCTGTACGATAACGAGCTGCTGGTGCGTGCTTCGCTGCGCGCGGGCGAGTCGCTCGACAAGATGGCCGCCTACGACGAGCGCCTGGCCGTGGAGAACATGGCGTTTCTGCCCGACCGCTACGATGCGCGTTCGTACTCGGACAAGTTGTTCCAAAAGATGAGCCAGGTGATTTTGGATCTGGGTGAGACCGAGAGCTGCATTATCGAAGGCCGTCTGTCCGATTATCTGCTGCGCAACAACCCCAACCACATCGCCGTGCTGGTGACTGCGCCCTTTGAGGACCGCGTCGAGATCGTGCGCAAGAAGCGCGGTCTCAACAAAAAGAAGGGCGCCAAGCTGGTCAAGCAGCAGCAGAAGGCGCGCGAGGCGTTCTATAAGCGCTACAGTGCCGGAAAGTGGAAGATGACGAGCGGTAAAGACATCGTCGTCAACCGCGCCAAGCTGGGCCGCGAGGGTTGCAAAGACGTTATTGCCGCAGCCTACCGCTACAAAGTAGCGCAGCTCGAAGACTAACCGACCAAAACCATCACAAAGGTGCCTGTCCCCTTTGTGGTGGTTTGGGCGGCCGGCATAGAAAAAGTCCCCGCCGGGCGTGTGCTCGACGGGGACTTTGCCGTTTGATGGCTAGCGCTGTAGGTGATTACTCGCCCAGCAAGCTCTTGGTGATCGAAGCGGCGGCCTTCTTGCCGGCGCCCATCGCCAGAATGACCGTAGCGGCACCGGTGACGATGTCGCCGCCGGCCCAGATGCGGGGATCGGTGGTCTGGCCGGTCTCCTCGTCGGCGACGATGTAGCCCCACTTGTTGAGCTCCATCTTGCCGCCGATCTTCTTTGCGAAGGGGTTGGCGTTTGTGCCGATAGCGAGATCGCGACGTCGCAGGGGATCTCCTCGATGGCGCCCTCGATGGGCACCGGGCGACGACGGCCGGACTCGTCAGGCTCGCCGAGCTCCATCTTCTGGACCTTGACGGCGCACACGGAGCCGTCCTCGCCAGCGACAAACTCGAGCGGGGAAACGAGCGGCAGAACCTCGACGCCCTCGGCCTTGGCGTGGTGCAGCTCGGCACGACGGCAGGGCATCTCGTCCTCGGTACGACGGTAGGCGATGATGGCGTGCTCGGCGCCCAGACGCTTGGCGGTACGGACGGCGTCCATAGCCACGTTGCCGCCACCAAAGACAACGACGTTCTTGCCGTGCTTGGTGGGGGTGTCGTACTCGGGGAACTTGTTGGCCTTCATCAGGTTCACGCGGGTGAGGTACTCGTTCGCGAAGAAGACGTTGGGCAGGTTCTCGCCGGGGACGTTGAGGAACTTGGGCAGGCCAGCGCCGGTCGCCACGTAGATGGCGTCGAAGCCCTGCTCGAACAGCTCCTCGGCCGTGGCCATGTTGCCCACGACGGAGTTGTACTCAAACTTGACACCCATGTCCTCCAGGCCGTCAATCTCGCGCTTGACGACTGCCTTGGGCAGACGGAACTCGGGGATGCCGTAGACCAGCACGCCGCCGCCGGTAAAGAAGGCCTCAAAGACGGTAACGTCAAAGCCGTTGCGGGCGAGCTCGCCGGCGCAGGTGATGCCGGACGGGCCGGAGCCGACGACGGCGACCTTCTTGCCGTTCTTGGGAGCCATCTTGGGCGTGGAAGCGAGCTCGGGGCGATCACCCAGGAAGCGCTCGAGCTGGCCGATGGCCACGGGTCGGACTTCTTACACGGATGCACTTGCCCTCGCACTGGTTCTCCTGCGGGCAGACGCGGCCGCAGATGGCGGGAAGCATGGAGTCCTCGCGGATGGTATCGAGAGCGCCGCCGAAGTCCTTCGCGCGGATCTGCTCGATAAAGCGGGGAATGTTGATGTTGACGGGGCAGCCTCAACACAGAACGGCTTCTTGCAGTTGAGGCAGCGCTCGGCCTCGGCCAGCGCCATCTCCTCGGTGAAGCCCTTGTCGACGGGGCGGAAGTCGCAGGCGCGCTCGGCAGCCGGCTCCTCGTTATCGGGGGTGCGGGGCGACTTCATATCGGCAACGAAACGACCGTTAACTAGTGGCATGCGCAGCTCTTTTCCTCATAGGCCTTGAGGGACTCGCCCTCTTCGGAACGGTAAGCGGCCTGGCGGGCACGAAGGTCATCCCAGTCGACCAGGGTGGCATCGAAGTCGGGGCCGTCGACGCAAGCGAACTTGGTCACGCCGCCCACCTCGACGCGGCAGCAGCCGCACATGCCGGTGCCGTCAACCATGATGGGGTTGAGCGACGCGGTGATGGGGGTGTCGTACTTCTGGGCGGTGAGGGTCGAGAACTTCATCATCGGAACGGGGCCGACGCAGAAGACCTGGCTCACGGCCTTGTCCTGCAGCAGGCGCTCCAGCGGAGCGGTGACAACGCCCTGCTCGCCGTAGGAACCGTCGTCAGTGGTGATGTGGATGTGGTCCTCGTCGAGGAGCTCGCGGAACTGGTCCTCCATGAGCAGGAGGTCCTTGGTGCGGGCGCCCATGATGGCGTGCACCTCGTGGCCGGTCTCGACCAGGTGCTTGGCGACCGGGAAGGCAATTGCCAGGCCGACGCCGCCGCCAATGACGGCGCAGGGGCCCTCAGCCATCTCGGTGGGAACGCCCAGCGGGCCCACGACGTCGCGCAGCGACTCGCCGGCCTCGTAGGTGGAAAGCATCTCGGTGGTCTTGCCGATCACCATGAAGATGAACTCGACCCAGCCCTCGTCACCGTTCCAGCCAGCTAAGGTAAACGGGACACGCTCGCCCGTCTCGTTGGCGCGAACCATGAGGAACTGTCCAGCGTGCGCATGCTTGGCGATTGCGGGCGCCTCGATGCGGAACTTGAACACCTTCTCCGAGAACTGCGTCTTCTCCAGGATCTTATACATAGAACCCCTCTCTTGTTAGGGCTGCCGAACCGTGCCTCCACGGAAATGGACGGTAGCCCGAGTAAAACCGTACGCGCACAGGCGTTGTGCAGACATACGGTGCAAATTATACCCTCATGGCAATGTCGCTTACGTGTATCTTTGGCAGGCGGGAAAAGTGACCTGCCAAAAAGGGACAGGTTTATTTTGGTCGGTTTTATCAGGCAAAACGGCAAAGGGGGCCGGCCTCGCGCTTCGTTGAGGCGGCCCCCTTTGGGGCGTTATGCATGTATGGTGGCAGCATGTTTATTGCGATGTATCGACTGCGGCGTTTCCGCAGATAAAAGCTGCCAAAATAAACCTGTCCCTAAATGGTAGGTTTTAGTGCTTCCCGTTGGCGGAAGCGGCGCCGTTTACGTGATCGCGGGCGTAGATTACGCCGTGGACGATGGCCAGACCGGCGGCATCTGCGGCGCGGGCGCAGGTGTCCTGGAAATCCTCGGCTTCGCGGGCGCGCAGCTGCTTGAGCACGTAGTCTGCCACGGCCATCTTGCCGGGAGGGTTGCCGATGCCGGTGCGGATACGGCTAAAGTCGCGGCTGCCCATCTTGTCGATGATGGAGCGCAGGCCGTTATGGCCAGCATGGCCGCCGCCCACCTTAACACGCACGTCGCCGGCGGGAATATCGAGCTCGTCGTGGATTACGAGTAGCTCCTCGGCCTTGATTTTGTATTCGCGGCAAAGCTTGGAGATGGGGCCACCCGAGGTATTCATGTACGACTGCGGCTTGACCAGCACGATCTGGCGCTTGCCGCCCTCTTCCTCGGCATCGTTGATATTGATGAGCGCGACCTCGGCGCCTGCTTGGTTTTTCCAGTACGTGACGCCGGCCTGACGGGCCAGCTCGTCGATCGCCTTAAAACCGGCGTTGTGGCGGGTCTCGGCATACTCATCGCCAGGGTTGCCAAGTCCGGCAACCATGCGAATCTTAAGCGGCTGTGCAGCTGCCATGTTCATCCTTTCGTTACACAAAAGTTCAATCAACGACAAAGGCTACCACGCCCGCCGAAGGCGAGGAAAGGTTGCAGCAAAGTCATTTCAGAAAACAGCTGCCCCGAGACAGCAGGAAGCCCCGGACACGCCGGGAGGGGTTATCAAAGCGAACATCCCGCAGCCGCAAAGCGGCGAGGACGTTCGCGTGATAACCCCGCAGGCGTGTCCGGGGCTTCCGGAGGGATGCGAGGGTCGAGCGACTACAGCGCGAAGTCGCCGCCGACGAGCGTGGAGACGGGCTCCTCGTGGTAAACGGCGGAGATGGCCTGAGCGAACTCCTCGGCGACCGAGATGGTCTTGATCTTGCCACCGACCTCGACGGGAATGGCGTCGGTGACGAGGCACTCGACGATGGGGGCGTCGTTCAGACGCTCGATGGCCGGACCGGAGAAGATGCCGTGGGTGGCGCAGACGTAGATATCGCCAGCGCCCATAGCCTTGAGCTCCTTGACGTTGGCGCACAGGGTGCCAGCGGTGTCGATCATGTCGTCGTTGATGATGCAGGTCTTGCCCTTGATGTCACCGATGATGCCCATGACCTCGGCGGCGTTGTGGCGCGGACGGCCCTTGTGGGCGATGGCCAGGTCGCAGCCGAGCATGTCGGACAGCTTCTTGGCGGCCTTGGCGCGGCCCACATCGGGGGAGACGACAACCAGGTTGTCGGTGTCGAAGTGCATGTCGTTGTAGTACTGGCCAAACAGCGGCAGCGCGGACAGGTGGTTAACCGGGATATCGAAGAAGCCCTGAATCTGGCCCTGGTGCAGGTCGAGGGTGATGATGCGGTTGACGCCGGCGCGCTCGAGCAGGTTGGCGACGAGGCGGGCGGTGATGGGCTCGCGCGGGCCGGCCTTGCGGTCCTGGCGGGCATAGCCGTAGTGGGTGATAACGGCGGTGATGGAGCGGGCGGATGCGCGCTTGGCAGCGTCGGTGGCGATGAGCAGCTCCATGAGCATGTCGTTGACGTTGCCGCCGGCCACGGACTGAATCAGGAAGACGTCGGCGCCGCGGACGGTCTCGTCGTAGCGGGCGTAAATCTCACCGTTGGCGAACTGCTTTAGCGTAAGGCCCGAAAGCTCGACCCCAAGGAACTCAGCGATCTTCTGAGCGAGGGGACGGTTGGAGGAACCGGAATACACGCGGATGGACTTGCGCATATTCTCCGACTTCTCGGGATCATTAATCGGCATTACCCTTCTCCTTTATATCGAATGCCATATAGATGCCTTGTTGCATTGTAACCGCGCGGCGGGGTTTATCGAGTCTTGATAACGTCTTTACCGTCAACGGACACGAACCGACCACTCATCCGGCCGCGCAGGTCAGCATAGAAAAAGGAGCCGTCCCCACGGAAGCGGCTCCTTAGATGCTTGGTAAAACGTTATACCTCGTCGTCCTCGTGCAGGCGGCGGCGATAATCGCGGCCCAGCCCTCAATATTTACCTGACGGGCGCGGCCCAGACCGAGTGCGTCTGCCGGGACCGGCTCAGTGATGACGGAGCCGGCGGCCACGAGCGCGCCGTCGCCAATCTGGGCGGGCGCGACCATCATGGTATCGGAACCGATGAAGGCATCCTTGCCGATGACGGTTTTGTGCTTGTGTACGCCGTCGTAGTTGCAGGTGATGGAGCCGGCGCCCACGTTGACGCCGGAGCCCATGGTCGTGTCGCCGATGTAGGACAGGTGCGGCACCTTGGAGCCCTCGCCGATCGTGGACTTCTTGATCTCCACGTGCGTGCCGGCCTTGGAGCCGTCGAGCATGTGGGTACCCGGGCGCAGGTAGGCGCGCGGGCCGCAGTCGACGCCGTTCTCGATGACGGCCTCGATGGCGATGGTCTCATCGATGATGCAGCCGCTGCGACGGTGGTGTCGGTGAGACGGCTGTTGGGGCCGAGCTGGCACTCCTCGCCCACGGTGACGTGGCCGATCAGGTGCGTCTGCGGCCACACGACGGTGTCGCGGCCGATGGTGGCGTCGGGGCCGATCCAGGCCTGCGTGGGGTCGATGAAGGTAACGCCCTCGGCCATCCAGTGCTCGTTGATGCGGTCGCGCGCGATGGCGGTGAGCTGCGCGAGCTGGATGCGGCTGTTGACGCCCAGGCCGTCGCGGTAGTCATCGCAGTGGAAGATGGAGACTGCCTGGCCGTGGCCCTTGAGGATCTCGAGCATGTCGCAGATAGTACTCGGACTGCGCGTTGTCGTTGCCGATCTCGTCAATGTGCGCGGCGAGCTGCGCGCCGTCGAAGGCGTAGCAGCCGGCGTTGCACTCGAGCAGCGTGGCGGCCTGCTCGGGTGTGCAGTCCTTCTGCTCGATGATGCGTTCGATCTGGCCGTCGGCACCCAGCTTGATGCGGCCGTAGCCGAAGGGGTCGGGCGGGGTCATGGTCATGACGGTGCAGCGAGCTCGCCGGTGGCGACGGTCTGCGCGAACTTGGCGACGGTGTCGGCGGTGATGAGCGGCAGGTCGCCGTTGAGCACGACGACGGGGCCTTGCGTGATGCCGCAGCCTCGAGCGCGACCTTCACGGCGTGACCGGTGCCCAGGCGCTCGGTCTGCTCAACGCACTCGACCTTGGTGGCGCTGTTGGCATAGGCGCCGTCGATGAGGCGCGCATCTCGTCGGCGTGGCTGCCGATGACGACCACGACGCGGCTGCAGCCGGCCTTGATGGTGGCGTCGACGATCCACTGGACATGGGCTTGCCCAGGATCTTGTGCGAAACCTTGCAGTGGTTCGACTTCATGCGGGTGCCCTCGCCGGCAGCGAGGATAATTGCGGTTGCGTCCATGTGATCTCCTGTTACGTTATAGAGACGTGTGTTTGGAAACGATACACGGCGCAATATGATACCGCAGGCATATGTTGAGCGCGTAGCGATTGGTTTGCGGCGGTTGAGGCTTGCGCCGCCGGCGTGGCGTTTGCACTGCTTGCGTGCGGCGTTGGCGGTGCTGCGGAGCTGTCGTTTGAGCGAGGAGACGGGGGTGCCCGTGGACAACATGCGTGAGGAGTTTGGCGGCGAGCCCGTCGCGGCATTCTCGATGTCGCATCCGGCTGTGCCGGCACTCTATATAGTGCTGACGCTGGGACTCACCATGTCCTCGATGCAGCCGGTGCTGATTGCGCTGTCACTTGCGGGCGGGCTGGCGTATGGATTTGCGACGCGTGGGGCTGCCCACACGCTGGGCGCACTTCGCTGGCAGCTGCCGGTGATTTTGATTATCGCGCTGGTCAATCCGCTGTTTAGCGCCTCGGGCTCGACGGAACTGTTCCGTATTGGCATGCGCGCGGTGTATCTGGAGAGCATGGTATACGGCCTGTGCATGGGCGGGCTGTTTGTGGCGAGCGTGCTGTGGTTTGAGGCGGCGGCGTCGATGCTCGAATACGACAAGGTGCTTGCGCTTTTGGGCAACGCCGCGCCGGTGATCGCGCTCATGATTTCGATGTGCATGCGGCTTATCCCGCAGTTTTTGCGTCGCGGTCGTACGGTACTGGCGGTGCAGGATGCGATTGATGTGCCGGGCCGCGCGCCGGCCGACCCCGTGCGCTCGCGCTTGCGGGCATCGAGTGTGTTGGATGGGCTGGGGCATGGAAGATTCGCTGGAGCGTGCGGACGCCATGCGCTCCCGTGGGTGGGGCGCCGCGACGCGTCGAACGACGTATGCGCGGTATCGGCTGGGCGCAGCGACGTTGCCGCGCTGGCTGGGCTTGCGCTGTTTGGCGTGGTCACGGTGACAGTGGCGTGGACCGCGACGACGCAGTATTCGTTTTATCCGCAGCTCTCGGTGCCGGCGCCGTGGCCGGGCTATGTCGTGTACGCTGCTGGATGGTGCTGCCTTGCGTGTTGCACGCGATTGATGAGAAGAGGTTTGGCTGATGGCTCGGTTGGATAGGGGCCCGGCGGCGGGTGTGGCATATGGCTCGGCCGCGCCGGCGATTGAGGTGCGAGGCCTTAGTTTTGCCTACCCCGATGCTGATGCTGCGGTGCTCGAGGGGCTCGACTGGTCTGTTCCCCAAGGTGCATTTGCGTTGCTTGTTGGCGGTACCGGATCGGGTAAGTCGACGCTGCTGTCGCTGCTCAAGCCCGAGATCGCGCCGGCGGGCGAGCGCACTGGCGAACTGCGCGTGCTGGGCGAGAACGTTGCCGACATGGACGTGCGGGCATCGGCGGAGCGCGTGGGCTATGTGTTCCAGGATCCCGAGAACCAGATTGTGTGCGAGACCGTGTGGCATGAGATGGCGTTTGGCCTAGAGAATCTGGGCGTGTCGCGCGACGAGATGCGCCGCCGTGTTGCCGAGACCAGCTATTTCTTTGGTCTGGAGACTGGCTTCATCGCGATACCGACACGCTTTCGGGTGGCCGCAAGCAGCTGCTGTCGCTTACCGCCGTCCTGGCGCTGCGTCCGCGTGTGCTGCTACTCGACGAGCCCACGTCTCAGCTCGATCCCGTTGCCGAGAAGAATTTTCTGCACGCGCTGTTTCGCGTGAACCGTGAGCTGGGCTGCACGGTTGTTGTGGCTACGCATCAACCGCGGCCGATGCTCGAGTATGCGACGCGTGCGTACCGGATTGAGGGCGGTCGCGTGCGCGAGGTGGCGGATATGGCTTCTTTGGGACGCGAGAATCGCTGTTTTCCGATGAGATGTTGGGGTGGGGTGCCATCCGATGTGCAAAAAACGGAGTATTCAGCAGGCGTGAGGACAATTTGGGCTCTCTGGAGCGCCCGGGGACGTATCGAGCGCGAAAAAAAGTTCAGAATTGGACAAATCGTCCGAATTTGTGGCGCAAACGTCGCTCGAGAACGGCTCGGAAGCCTTCCCGCGCACGGATGGAAGCAGAATACTCCAAAAAATGCACGGCGGGTCGGCTACCACCCTGTCGGAAGGCTGGTTTCGCTACGATCGCGCGGGCGGTTGGGTGCTGCGCGGGCTCGACGTTGCGTTTTCGGCCAGTGCGGTGCATGCGATCGTGGGCGGCAACGGATGCGGTAAGTCGACGATGCTCTCGGTGCTGGCGAAGACCGCCAAGCTGCAGCGCGGTCGCATGGTGCGCGGAGCGGCCTCGGCGGCGCTGCTGCCTCAGAACCCCAAAGCATTGCTGGTTGCCGAGACGGTTCGCGATGAGCTGATGGAATGGGCCTCGACCTGCGGATATGACGAGAACTTGGCGCGGGAGCGTGCGGCGAGCTTGGGGTTGTCGGGTCTGGATGGACGCCATCCGTACGATCTTTCGGGCGGGCAGCGTCAACTGCTTGCATTGGCAAAACTGCTGCTAATCGGCCCCGAACTGCTATTGCTCGATGAGCCACCAAGGGTCTAGACCTGTTCAGCCGCCGCATCATTGCCCGCGCTGCGTGACCATGCGAAGGCTGGCGGCACCGTCATCATGCTACGCACGATTTGGACTTTGCCGAGCAGGTAGCCGACGACGTCGTCATGATGTTTGACGGCGAGATTGCCTGCATGGAGCCGCCGGCCGACTTCTTTGCCGATAACGTGTTTTATAGGGCGTGATGGGATGACGGATTATGCGTCGCGCGCTTGCTTGCAAAACTGGAGGTCCCGCTGTTGTTGGCGGTGCCGGCGGTGATGGCTGCCGCGTTGCTGTCGGGTGTTGAGCAGGCAGCATTGGCCATGCTGGTTGTGGTGGCGCTGGTGCTCGCGCTGTTCTTTGCGGGTTACGAGGCATCTCGTCCGGGTTTGCGCCAGATTATGCCCACGCTGGTTCTGGCAGCATTGGCCGCGGCGGGGCGCATCTTGTTTGGCCCCATTCCCGACTTTAAACCCGTGAGTGCCATCGCCATTATCGCGGGGGCGACGCTTGGTCGCCGCAATGGTTTTATGGTTGGCGCGCTGGCGGCGCTGACCAGCAATTTCTTTTTTGGGCAGGGCATGTGGACGCCATGGCAGATGTATGCCTGGGGCCTGGTTGGCTATGTTGGCGGTGCGCTGGCGCATGCCGGTGCGTTCGACCGTGCGGATGGAACCGTGCGCATGCCGGCGCTGATGGCGTACGGCTTTGCTTCGGGTCTGCTGTACGGCGTGGTGATCAACGCGTACGACATTATCGGTTTTGTACAACCGCTCACGTGGGCGGGCGTCGTGGCGCGTCTTGCCACGGCAGTGCCGTTCGATATCACACACGGCCTCGCGACCTGCGTGTTCTTGGCCGCCCTCTACAAGCCTTGGTGTCGACGGATCAACCGCGTTGTCGTGAAATACGGGCTGTAGGGCTGGTTGCGCCGGGGCGTGAATCAATACTTCCGAAGTACCATTTCAAAACTATGCCGGTTTACGGGGCTAGATTAGCGTAGGCCGACCATACCGGCTTTTTTCAAAATAGAGCAAGCCGTTTACCTGAGGTTTTATTATTTCGGAATTGCGTATGGTTGGGGGTTCGCGATTCAGCCCCGTAAACCGGCATAGTTTTGGAATGGCCGGCTGATATGACGGGCATCGTGGCCCTCAGAGAGCCAAATCGATCCGTTTTCCTCCGTCCCCAGACGTCCCCGGGGAATCAGTTGGCGGCGCTTGCCACGAAACTGGCCCATCTACTACGTTTAGCTTGATACCCCCGACCATGACCGCGTTTTACGAAAAACCGCAGGCTTTCTACCTGCGGTTTTCTTTTTGCGTTGTTCGCTGTGGTTGAGGGTAGTGGCTTAAACGTAGTAGATGGGTCAGTTCCGTGGCGGGAGGGCCGCGTGGGTTCCCTCGCGAGGTGAAAATGATCCTTTTCCTCCGTCCCCAGGGGATCAATTGGGGCTAGAGTTCTAGCGTGAGGGTGACGGGGCAGTGGTCGCTGCCGAAGATGTCGCCGCGGATGCCGGTGTCGCGAACGTTGGCGGCGATTGCGTCGCTTACCAGGAAGTAGTCGATGCGCCAGCCGGCGTTGTTCTTGCGGGCATTAAAGCGATAGCTCCACCAGCTGTAGACGCCCTCAACGTCCGGATTAGCCGTGCGCCAGGTATCGGTAAAGCCGGCGTTGAGCAGCTCGGTAAACTTACCGCGCTCTTCGTCCGAAAAGCCTGCGTTGCCGCGGTTGGACTTGGGGTTCTTAAGGTCGATCTCTTCGTGCGCCACGTTAAAGTCGCCGCAGGTTACGACGGGCTTGCCGGTTTCGTGCTCAAGCGCGCCCAAAAAGCCGCGATAGGCATCGTCCCAGGCCATACGCACGTCGATGCGCGCGAGCTCATTTTGCGCGTTGGGCGTATAGACGTCGACAAACCAAAACTTGTCGAACTCGAGCGCACAGACGCGGCCCTCGGTTGCGGCTTGGGCAACGAGCTCGGCGGCCTCGCCCTCGCCGGCGTAGGGTAGCAGCGCGTCGGCGTGCAGCACGCGCAGCGGTTCCTGGCGGCTAAAGACCGCAGTGCCGAATAGCCTTTACGTTCGGCGTAGCTCCAGGTTTGGTGATAGCCGGGCAGGTCGATATCGACCTGGCCCTCCTGCAGCTTGGTCTCCTGCAGCGCCAGGATATCGACGTCGAGTTCTTGCGCGATCTGGATAAAGCTCGGGTCCTTTTTGAGCACGGCGCGCAGGCCGTTGACGTTCCACGAGGCGAAAGTGTAAGTCTGAGGCATGGTGTCCTTTCGACGGGGTTGGCAGGCTTAAGATTAGCGCAACAGGGGCGGGGTGGGCTCCGTGCATGCTGACTTAAAGGCCGCATGCTGGGACGTCGCTCAACGCTGCCCGACTAACAAGGACGGAGGACTCATATGACGCAGGCAATATCGGACCCCAGGCAGGCCTCCGCCGCGCTGGCGGATCTGTTTGACACCCACAAGCGCGTGGTCTTCTTTGGCGGCGCTGGTGTTTCCACGGCAAGTGGCATCCCCGATTTCCGCAGCGTGGACGGCCTGTATCACCAGCAGTTTGCTATCCGCCCGAGACCATGCTGTCGCATAGCTTTTACGAGGCACATCCTGCGGAGTTCTTCGACTTTTACCGCACCAAGATGATCGCGCTTAACGCTAAGCCTAACCGCTGCCACACCAAGCTGGCCGAGCTGGAGCGCGCCGGCAAGCTCGACGCCGTGGTGACGCAAAATATCGACGGTCTGCACCAGGCGGCCGGCTCGCAGCGCGTGTTCGAGCTGCACGGATCGGTCCATCGCAACATTTGCCAGTCGTGCGGCGCGGTCTATAGCGCCGAGTGGATTTGCTCGCGCGAGCACGAGGACGCCGCGGGCGTGCCTGTGTGTCCTGCGTGCGGCGGGCGCATCAAGCCCGATGTGGTGCTCTACGAGGAGCCGCTCGATGAGCATGTGCTGACCGGTGCCGTTGCCGCCATCGCCGCGGCCGATGCCCTCATTGTGGGTGGGACCTCGCTCGTGGTGTATCCGGCGGCGGGCCTTACGCGTTACTTTACCGGCGATACGCTGGCCATATGCAACCTTGCTCCCACCGATCAGGATGCAAATGCCGACCTGCTGATTTCTTGCGACATCGCGGCCGCGTTTGCGTTCTAGCCCGCGCGCGCGGATACAATAGAAAGACTGAGTGCAAAGCGACCCCGCCGCCAGCTCCCCAAGCTCGGCGGCGTGGGCATTTTAGGAGGATGTTCATGGCGAACGACAGCAAGACATGGCGGTGCGGAAAGTATGAGCTCAGCTTTGACCGTCCGCGCATCATGGGCGTCCTCAACGTGACGCCCGATTCGTTTAGCGATGGCGGGGAGCACTTCGACCCCGATGCCGCCATCGAGTACGGCCTGGCGATGCTCGACGCCGGCGCCGACATCATCGACGTGGGCGGCGAGTCCACGCGCCCCGGCTTTACCCCGGTCAACCCGACGGAGAG
>ENA-OQEB01000180-OQEB01000180.1-human-gut-metagenome-genome-assembly--contig:-NODE-180-length-26423-cov-5.363629_pt1 | contig 26423 bp, 29 predicted proteins | sample MGYA00242787_ERZ504619 | MGnify/ENA primary metagenome ERZ504619 (study PRJEB26092, sample SAMD00036317) | human gut metagenome | host: Homo sapiens | study: EMG produced TPA metagenomics assembly of... | reverse complement strand
AGCTCGTGGGCGCGCTCGCAGAATGCTTTGAAATCGTCCATGGTGCCAAGCTGCGGGTCAACGGTGTCGTGGCCACCCAGTTCGGAGCCGATGCCGAACGGGGAGCCGGATCGTTCGGGCCGGCTACCAGGGAATTGTTGCGTCCCTTGCGGTTGGTCACGCCAATCGGGAAGATCGGCGGCAAATACACAATGTTGAAGCCTTCGGCTGCGGCGCGTTCCAAGCGGCGATCGACGTCTTGAGGTTGCCGGGAACGATCTTGCCGTCTTCACCGTAGTAGGCTCCTTCGGAACGTGGGAAGAACTGATACCAGGAGGCGAAGCTGGACTTCGGGCGTTCCACACGGAAACGCTGCGGATTCGACTCGGACAGGCCGTCGCGCAACGGGTTGGTTTCGTGCAGCTGCTCGATGTCGCTGCTCTGGACTGCGGCGAGACGCTCTTCGGCGCTCAGCGACTTGTTTTCCATGGTCTTGGCGGCGTCGCGCAGCACCTTCTTGTCGGCTGCGGAAGCTGGAATCCTTCGCGTCAGCCCAACGTGCGAGCAGCTGTGCGCCGGATTCCAGCGCATTCTCCACGTCGTCATTCACCTTAACCTTGATGGCGGCGTCGTGCAGCCAGGACTGGTAGGTGTCTTCCCAGCCTTCGACCACGATCTGCCATTCGCCCAGCTGACGCTTGACGGCGGCATAATCGGCATCCCACGGCTTCAGATCGCTGTGTTCGCCGATCTTGACCATGGCTTCCCAGCGGTCGAGGCCCGGATTGGTGCAGGTCATGGCGAAACGTTCAACCTCGCGGCCGCGTGCGTTACGCACGGACACGGTCGCTCCTGCCTTGGTGCGGCCTTCGATGAACACTTGGGCGGTGACGTTGAATGCTTCGCCGAGCTCCACGCGTGCCGGGAACAGGCCGTTCTCAACGTTCGGGGTGATGTCGAGCACGTTCACGCGGCCGAACTGTTCGGGGCTGGTGCGTTCGATGACGGGGGCTGGGGCTTCGCCGACCGTTTGCGGTGCGGCGGCCTTCGCTTTGGTGGTGCGCTTGCGAGCGGTGGATGCCGTGACTTTTTGGCTGCGGCGGTGCGCTTGCTAGGCGTCTGAGACGTTGCCGATGCCGTTTTGGCGGCCGCGCTTTTGGCGGTCGTCTTCTTGACGGCTGGTTGCTTGGTTGCGGTGGTGCGCGGTTCCGCGCTCTTATCTTCTTCTGCCATACCGCCGATTATAGAGGAGAAAAGGTGGATTTGGGTGAACTATCTTCCGACCAGCGATTTCCACCCTTTGTGGATAACTTGTTTACCTACGATTGGTAAAACGTTTTTTGTGGATAAGTTACGTTTGCTGACAAGCGAAGTTGTCCACAAAAACGGCAAAAAGAACGTCCTCCGACCACAACCCTTGAAAAAGGCCATGTGGCAATCGCAAGTATGCAAGCCTGTTGAATTACGACAACAACGATGTGCATATCGAAAGGACGATGCGATGAATGCGATGAAACGACATACGCTTGCGATTCTGGCCGCGGTATTGGCGGCCTGCATCATAATCGTGGGAATGACCTGCCCGGCCGCGCTGGCCGCCGAACAGCTGCTGCGCGCGAACGGCAAGCATTACAACTATTTTCTCGATGGAAAACCGTATGTGATCGGGGTGAACGCGGAATCGAGATCGGGCAAATTCTATTATTGCCGGCAAATCGAAAGCATGACCGACTATAAGGTCACCGAAACCACCACCGTGGAAAATACGGAAGCGGCGCGGCGCCTCGCATGGCTGCTGTCCGAATATCAACATGACGGGGAACCGGTGCTCACGTATGCGGCGATCGGCGTGCTGGTGCACCGCAACTATGACGACCAAAAGGTGTGGGTCAGGCATGAGCAATACCTCTTCTCGGTGATGGACGGGCTGGAAAGCAAGGTCAACGAGCTTTGGGAGGAGGCCGCGAACAAGCTGCCGGTTTCTTCGAGGGTGACGCGTGATGATCGGCAGGGATTGCGGTCCGGAAGCCTGTTCGTGCAGTTGCTGGATTCGAGTGGACAGCCGATCGAGGGCGTATTCACGGCGACGATCGAAGGTCCGGCCGTGTTCGACGAGGACGACGAGCCACGGCAGTCGGCTGGGCCGAACTGGAGGGAACCACCGTGTATTGGCATGCAACGGTGCCGGCGAGGTCAATATCAAGGTCGGATACCAGTCCGTGGGATTGGATGAGGCCGTCACCGCGCAGAAAATGATGGTGCTGAACGATGTGGTGGAACGTGAGGATAGCCTGCTGACGTTCAATGTCGACAACCTTTATGCCCCCGAGCAGGAAATGCCGCAGACAGGAAGTCCGATGGGGCTGGTGTTGGGTTTGACGGCTGCCGTGATGTGCTGCGGGGCGTTCATGCTGTATGCGGTACGGCGACGATGATATGCGGCGATGATGTCGTCTCGCGGAGGTGATGCTTCTCGATGAGAGTTGCGATATTTCAGCTGCAATATATTCCGCATGTGCGTGAGAATACGGCTATATCATGCTGAAAACGTTGAAATTAAGCCGCAGACGAACATATTTTTCTGCTGACGAACTCCCATTTTCACGTATCTACAATCATGGCGTCGTCGATACGAATGGAGGTTGCGATGACAGAAGAACATGCAGATGAAACGATGGTCGCGAGCATGCGTGCGGATGCCGAACGGCAGGGAGCCGATGATCGGAAGGTCACCGATGCGCCGCATTATCTGGCGCGGGTGCTGATGGCCAACGGCATACGAAACATGTATGGCGTGGTCGGCATTCCCGTCACCGATTTCGCGCGCATCGCGCAGGGCATGGGTATGCGATTCGTGGGCATGCGCCATGAGGAGGACGCTGTGAACGCGGCCGCGGCCGACGGATTCATCACCGGTCGGCCGGCTGTCACGTTGACGGTATCCGCTCCGGGATTCCTCAACGGTCTACCGGCACTGCTGGAAGCCACGGTGAACGGCTATCCGGTCATCATGATCGGCGGCTCCTCAACCCGCCATGTGGTCGACCTTGAGGAAGGCGAATACGAAGGCCTCGACCAGATGAACTACGCCAAGCAGTTCTGCAAGGCTTCGCTGCGCATCGACCGCATCGAAGATATTCCGCTCGCGGTAGCCCGTGCCATGCATATCGCCTCTTCAGGACGCCCAGGCGCGGTGTACATCGATTTCCCTGATGACACCGTGGCACAGACCCTGAGCCAAAGCGAAGCCGACCGCCTGATGTGGACGGCAACCGACCCGGCCCCCGCCATGGTGCCGGCACGCGAATCCATCGACGCGGCGCTCGCATTGCTGCAGCAGGCCGAACGTCCGCTCATGGTGATCGGCAAAGGCGCCGCAATCGCCCGCGCCGAAGAGGAAATCCGCGAATTCGTCAAGAAAACGGATATTCCATTCCAGCCAATGTCCATGGCCAAAGGCGTAGTGCCCGATACCGACCCACACAGCACGGCAAGCTGCCGTTCCACCGCGCTACGCAACGCCGACGTGGTATTGCTGGTCGGCGCGCGACTCAACTGGATGCTGTCGTTCGGCCAGGGCAAAACGTGGAACGAACATGTGAAATTCATCCAAATCGACATCAATCCGGAAGAAATCGAAAACACGCGCAGTATCGACGTACCAATCGTGGGGGATATTCGTTCCGCCATGACGCTGCTCAACGGATCTCTGGAAGAATACCCGTTCAAAGCTGACGAAACCTGGCTGAACATGCTGAAGGAAGCCAGCGCGAAAAACGTGGCGAAATTTGAAACCCGCGAACAATCCGATCAGCTGCCCATGAGCCATTTCAACGCCTTGGGAGCCATCAAAAAGGTGTACAACAAACACCATGAAGATCTCATTCTCACCAATGAGGGAGCCAATTCGCTCGATGATTGCCGCAACATCATCGACATGCTCGAACCGCGCCATCGTTTGGACTGCGGCACATGGGGTGTGATGGGCTGCGGCACCGGCTATGCGATTGGCGCGGCGCTTTCCACTGGCAAGAAAGTGCTGTACATCGGCGGCGATTCCGCATTCGGCTTCGATGGTATGGAAGTGGAGGTGGCCTGCCGCTACCAGCTGCCCATCACCTTCGTGGTGCTCAACAACGGCGGTATCTACCGCGGCGACTTCGAAAACCTTGGAGCGGACGGTGATCCGTCGCCGCTGACGCTTACCTACAACGCGCATTACGAGAAGGTCCTCGAAGCGTTCGGGGGTAAAGGTTACTATGCCACCACTCCGGAAGAAGTCGAACGCATGGTCGGCGAGGCGGTCGAATCAGGCAAGCCAAGCTTCGTGCATGTGCAGATCGCGCAGTATGCGGGCAAGGAATCCGGCAATATCGGAGCGTTGAATCCGAAGCCGGTGGTCGGAGCCCTCGTTGATTCCGAAGTCACCATGTACGACTACGCGACCGGCGCTCGCATGTAGCGCATCGGCTGTCGGTATGACATGTGGGCGTGCGAACGGTGGAATGCGTGCGCCCACTTTTTCTGCCTGAAAACCAATGATCCGATCAACGTATCTGCAATATCCGCAATATCAGCAATCAAAAATATTGCAGAAGATTGCAGATAGAAAAAATATAAAGAAAGAACGACAGTGATAAACATACTTGTTGACGACATCGTGCCAATTATTGTCATTATGGCATTAGGTATATTTGTGGAAAATTCAGTTATTTTGATGACGATCAGCGGCAGGGACTTAATAAACTTGTGTTGAATATCGCGCTTCCTGCGGCGTTATTTGTGTCCATCATCAAATCGACCCGTGCAATGCTTGCGAAAGACGCAACATTGACCGCCATCAGTTTCATCGGCGTCATCGTCATGTTTATGGTGAGCTATTATCTGTGCCGGTTGCTGTTCCACCGCAGCATTCAGGAGGCGGCCGTCTGTGCTCTGATCGCAGGATCTCCGACGATTGGTTTCCTTGGATTCGCTGTGCTTGATCCGATTTACGGCAACACCGTCAGCACGAATCTCGTCATAGCCATTATTTCCATCGTGGTCAACGTGGTGACCATTCCGATCGGCATGTATCTGATCAACCTCGGCCAGGCCAAAGACCGAGCGAAGCTTAGCGTGCAGGCCGAAAACGCGGTCAATGCAAAGGCCAATGCAAAAGGCGATATCACGCTTGACCCGGCGCGAGATGCCGCAACCGACAAAACCGCCGAACTTATGGTGCATGGCACGTCGAATATGGGAAAGAACCGCAACGGCAATCTGCAGGCGTTGCTCGACGCACTGAAGCAACCGATCTGCTGGGCGTCGTTATTGGCCATTTTCCTAGTGTTGGTGGGCATTCATGTGCCAAGCCAGGTGGCGCCGACCTTCGATCTGATCGCCAAAGCGAATTCCGGTGTGGCCGTGCTTTCCGCGGGCTCGCGCTTTCCACGGTGAAATTCTCGCTCGGTTGGGAAACCATCTGGAACACGTTCTTCCGCCTGATTCTGACGCCTGCAGTGTTCCTTGGCGTGGCGCTGTTGTGTGGCATGGGCGGTGACATGAACAAGATTTCGATGCTGGTGATGGCGGTCGCGTTGCCGCCGGCGTTCTCAGGCATCATTATTTCCAGCCGTTACAACATTTATGTAAAAGAAGGCGCCTCGACCACGGCCGTCGCCACGGTGGCATTCGCGGCCACCTGTCTGCTGTGGATCTGGCTCGTCCCCTTCTGCGTGCTGATTCAGTATCCTCACTGTAGCTCACGAAGCGCATATAGTAACGGAACGTTGAAATTCCAACGTTCCGTTACTGCATGCGCTTTTTGTGACGGTAAACCGTAAGACGTAAGACATGGGATTGTGTGCGGAAGTGCGGGGCGTGGACTGCAATGGATGTGACGCATAACAAATAAGGGCGAATCTTGTGATCCGCCTTATTCGTGCGCCAGTGCGCGCTAACTTGCGTTACTTCAAATCAGCCTGCACACCATCGTTACCGCCGATCACACCGGAATCACGCAGCGAAGCGATCTGATCGTCGTCATATCCCAACGCATGCAGAATCTCACGGTTATGCTCGCCCAGCTTCGGCGCACGCTGGTAATCCGGCACGAAATTACTCATCGTAAACGGCATGCCGATCGTCTTGAAATCGCCGCGCGCATCCTGCTGGTCAATGGTCACAATCGTGCCATCCCCATTCAAATCAGGATCGTTCTCCAACTCATACCAATCCAGCACCGGGCCGACCGGCACGCCCTTCGCACCCAATTCCTTGGTCAGCGTGTACTTGTCGAACTGCATGGTGTACGCCTCAACACGCTGGTACACCTCGGTTTTATGCTCGTCACGCGCATTGGCGGTATTGAAACGCGGGTCGGTCAGCCAATCCTCGAATCCCATCGCATGGCAGAAATTCTCGAAGCCCTTCTTGGACTGTTGAACCACTATATATACGTAAGCGTTCGGGTCATGCTCCCAGCCTTTCGCGCGGTAGCACCAGCCAAGCACCAAACCACCCTCCGCATTCGCTGCGCGCGGAATGGCTTTGCCTTGCTTGCCCCACTCATAATTCGGGTAGCAGTCATAGTAGGAAAGCTTGCCCAAACGGTCGAGAATCAACTGGTCGCGCAGCTTGACACGGCACAAGTTCAGCACCGCATTCTGCATCGACTGGTACACATAGCAACCCTCACCGGTATGCTCGCGCTGCAACAGCGCCGAAAGAATGGCGATCAGCAGATGCATTCCGCTGTTGGAATCGCCCAATGCGGCGCCGGACTGCGTGGGCACATTGCGCTCGCCGTCATACCAGCCGGTGGTGGAAGCGGCACCGCCCGCGGACTGCGCGACCGGCTCGAACGCCTTGACATGCTCGAACCGGCTGCCCTTGTTGAAGCCCTTCAGCGACGCCATGATCAGACGCGGATTGATCGCATGTACGTCATTCCATCCGAAACCAAGCTTTTCCACGTCTCCCGGGCCGATATTCTCTACGAACACGTCGGCTTTCTTCAGGAGTTCGGCGAGGATTTTCTTGCCTTCCGGATCTCTCATGTTCAGCGTGATGGATTTCTTGTTGGCATTGAGCTGAAGGAAGTACAGGGAGTACGAGCCATCCACGTCGTTCATTTCATTACGTGTCGGATCTCCGCCCTGCACCTTCTCCACCTTGATGACGTCGGCGCCATCCATGCGAGCATCTGCGTGCACGACGGGCCGGACTGCACCTGCGTCCAGTCAATCACGGTGATGCCTTTCAGCGGCGCGGTGTCCTGCGTTGCCTTTGTTGCCGTATCGTGCGTTGCGCTGTCTTGCATTGTGGTGTCCTGCGTCGCGTTGTGCGCGTTCGCTTGATTCATATAATGCATTGCCTTGTTCTCCTTATATCTGGTGATATGTGGTTGGCGAGGTCAACGTAGCGCGTGCAACCTTGGAGAACGTTGGATTTTCAGCCTTGAGCGGCAATCTTCGCTTTCGGCACATGCGATTGGCGGATCCGGCGCATTTTCTCCATACTTTCGGCACATGCGATTGATGAACTCGGCTGATATACCCGGTTTTTGTCGGATTTTGTCCAGATTTTGTCCGGAAATTGGTTTTGGTGAGATTTGACGGAAAACAAAAAAGCTAGGAATTGTTGCAATTCCTAGCTTTCATCAGTAGCGGGGCATGGATTTGAACCATGGACCTCTGGGTTATGAGCCCAGCGAGCTACCGAGCTGCTCCACCCCGCGTCGGCTTGTCTTTAAGACAGCTCTATTAACTTTACGATTACTTCCAAATATGTCAAATCGGCGTGTCGCATCAGTCCGGCCATGCGAAACCGCGTTGCAAATAGCGCGTTATTCATTTTTCCTATAACGGTTTCGGCTGATCGTGGGGGCAGGGAAGTGCGCCATATCCGAGCCCGCACCATAATAGAAGCATGCCTATCAAGATCCCCAGCGGCCTTCCGGCCAGAGACATTCTCGACTCCGAGCGTATTTTCGCGCTTGAAAAGCCTGAAGCGGAGCGCCAGCGCGTGCGTCCGCTCAAGCTGGTGATCTTAAATCTCATGCCGAAGAAAATCGAGACGGAAACGCAGCTGCTGCGTTTGATCTCGAAAAGTCCGCTGCAGGTGGAGATCGATTTCATGAAGACCTCCACGCACGAGGGTACGCATGTGAGCGCCGACCATCTGGTGAAGTTCTATGAGACCATTGAGGCGTTCCAAGACAACTATTACGACGGCTTCGTGGTGACGGGTGCCCCTGTTGAGCATCTTGATTTCGAACAGGTCGATTATTGGGATGAGTTCAAGCAGATTCTTGACTGGGCTTCCGCGCATGTGTTCTCCACTATGTATTTGTGCTGGGGCGCGATGGGCGCGCTCAATTATCGCTATAACGTGCGTAAAGAGAATTTGCCAGAGAAGATTTTTGGCGTGTTTCCGCAGTATTTGCAGGATGAATACTGCTTTTTGACGAACGGCTTCGATGAGATTTGCCTGCAGCCGCATTCTCGCCTTGCGGGGGTGGACGAGGGTGATATCGCGCGCAATCCGGAGTTGCAGGTGCTCACGTGGGGTCCGAAGTCCGGTCCTGGCTGATCGCCACCCGTGATTTTTCGGAAGTGTTCGCGCTTGGCCATTGGGAGTACGGCAAGTACACCTTGGCCGAGGAGTATGAGCGTGATATGAAGAAGGGCATGACGAATGTGCCGTTCCCCGAAAACTATTTCCCGCATGATGATCCGCAGTTGGAGCCGGTGTTCGCGTGGCGCGCCCATGCCAATCTCCTGTGGCGCAATTGGCTGAATTGGGTGTATCAGACCACGCCATACGATTTGAGCGAGGTTCCGCAGCTTCGTGCGCAGAAGCGTCTTGGCACGGATCGTTCGATTCGTCATCAGCCGGGTTCGCCGCGTGTCGACGCGTTTGCGCCGTTCGTGCGTGACGGTTATGGCGTGATTCACGATTGATTTGTGGATTGATCCGCATATTGATGTGATTGACGTGCGGCCGTGATTGGCGCGTGACTTTACGGCTGTTTACTGGTGGGGGCTTGCGTATGCGGCCCCTCTTTCTTTATATGCAGCACCTGTGTTATATGTGATATACTTGGTGAAACGTTTTATCAATATGCTGTTTTCGTAAAACAAACTATTGGTTGCGTCGGCTATCCGACGATTCACAAAGCTGTGTCTAGTTAGTACAGCTTGCTGCGAAACGCCGGGAAAACCAAATGGGAGTACGGAAAAGCCCAAGTGTGTGGATGTTGTCTAGACACGGCTAATAATCCTATCCAGCCATTCGGAGTCGAATGCGTCGCACGGGACTCCGTTCGCGTCGACGCGCACTTCGAAGTACGCTTTGGTTAAGTAACCAGAACGTCACATTCGACTCGGTTGTTGGGTTAAACTAACAGCTGACACAAGAGCAGGAGGCGTGAATGATTGGTGCATTGGGAAAGGGCATGCTGACCATCGCTGATGGTCCCGAAATGCCCAGTGTCGATGACTTCCTTCCCGATCCGTTCGTTTTTCAGGGCACGCCGTTCGCCATCAACCGCATCATCCTCGTTCGCATCCTTGCGACCGTCATCATGTTGCTGGTTCTCGGAATTACGGCAAGCCGTGCAAAGCTCATCCCCAGCCGTTGGCAGAGCAGTCGAATGGTTGATCGAATTCGTCCGTGACAACATCGTCTATCAGGTGATGGGCGAGCTGCGCGGCAAGCGTTATGTGCCGATGATCACCACCGTGTTCTGCACGTTGTTGGTCTTCAATCTGTGTGGCATCATCCCAGGCTTCAATATCGCGGCAAGCGCAACCATTACGCTGCCGCTGGTATTCGCCATGTGGTGCTTCTGCCAATACTGGATTGCAGGCATTCGTGAAAAGGGCCTCGGCCACTTCCTGAGGGATGAGATCTTCCCGAAGGGTGTTCCGGCCCCGATCTACATTCTGCTGTCCCCGATTCAGCTGCTTGAGCTGCTGATTATCCGTCCGTTCTCGTTGACGATCCGACTGTTCGCCAACATGGTTTCGGGCCACTTGATTCTTGCGCTGTGCCTTTCGGCCACGCAGTACTTCCTCATTGATGTGGTGAACAAGGTGTTCATGCCATTCGGCGTCGTCACCTTCGCGGCTGGCATGTTCATGTTCCTGTTCGAAGCGCTGGTCGCTTGCCTGCAGGCTTACATCTTCGCCATCCTGACCACCGCATACATCAATATGAGCTATCCGGAGATCGACTGACCGCCGGCTTTTTAATTGTTGCTTCTTGTCAAGCAATAACCAGAAAGGAAACAATCATGGATATCGTTACCCTCGCTGAGGTTGCCGGCAACCTGAACGTCGTTGGCTATGGCCTCGCCGCCATCGGCCCTGGCATCGGTCTGGGCATCCTGATCGGCAAGACCATCGAAGGCACCGCTCGCCAGCCTGAGCTCGGCAGCCGTCTGCAGACCCTCATGTTCCTGGGTCTGGCATTCGTCGAGGTGCTGGCACTGCTCGGCTTCGTGCTCGCCTTCATCAAGTAAGACTTGATTCAAGGTAACACCGAAGACGCAAACGAACATGAAAGGAGGAAGACACTATGGTGACCGCAGCTAGCGAAATGGAATTGTTCCTTCCGAAAAGCTACGACATTTTCTGGTCGTTGGTCATTCTGATCATCGTCGCCGTGTTCTTCTACAAGTTCTTCCTGCCGAAGTTCCAGGCCGTGTTCGATGAGCGCGCTGCCAAGATCGAAGGTGGCATCGCCAAGGCCGAACAGGCCCAGAAAGATGCCGATGAAGCCAAGGCGAAGTATGAGGCTCAGCTGAGCAAAGCTCGCGTCGAGGCATCCAAGATCCGTGACGACGCACGTACGGAGGCATCGCATATCATCGCTGACGCACGTACCCGTGCCGAAAACGATGCGGCGCAGATCACCGCCACCGCCCAGCGTTCCATCGAATCGCAGCAGCAGCAGGCTCTGGTGAGCCTCAAGGGTGAGGTCGGCGTGCTGGCAACGGCACTGGCCGGCAAGATCCTGGGTAGCAAGCTCGAGAATGACGATGTGCAGTCGTCGATGATCGACCAGATGATCGCCGACTTGGACAGCGACAAGAAGTGATCGAAACCTTCAAGAAAGGGAGGTGACCAATGCGAGGAGAAGCATCGCGTATCGCAGACCGCGTATCGCGTGACTCGCTGGCCCCCAAGCTGCGTGACAGCGGTGAGGACGCATGGCGTATCGGGAACGAACTGTTCACGATCACCAGCGCGCTTGACCACAATATCCAGCTTGAACGTGCCCTCACCGACCGTCGCGCCCAGTCGAAGACAAGGTTGCGGTAGTCAAGACTCTGATCGGAGACCAGGCCCATCCGCTCGTGATGGAGATCATGTCCGATCTGGTGTCTCGCCGTTGGAGCCGCGTGTCTGATATCGCCAATGCCGTTGAGGATTTCGGCGTTGATGGCATGATGTACTACGCGGATTACACCAATACGACTTTGCAGGTCTCCATCGAGCTTGCAGAGTTGCATTCCGCACTGCTCAACCTTCCGGTCGTGCGTACCAAGCTGTATGACGCAACCGTTTCCAGTGAAGCCCGTGTCAAGCTGCTGTACAGCCTGATTGGAGACGCGGATTTCACCAAGGTGACCAAGCGTCTGGCCGAACACGCGACCTGCAATCTGCGCAATCGCCGCTACTTGCAGACCATTCAGTGGCTGATCAACAAATTCTCCCGCCATATGGGCGAATCGATGGTCACTGTTACCACGCAACGCCGTTGAGCAAGGAGCAGGTGGAAAAGCTCATCGCCATTTACTCGGCGAAGACCGGTCATCCGGTGCACATCAACTCGGTGGTCGATCCGACCGTCATGGGTGGCATGCGCATCCAGGTGGGCGACGAGGTCACCGACAACACGGTGGTCGCACAGCTGCAGCATCTTCAGCGCACGGTGAAGGCAACCGCCTGACGGTTCGCCGCACGGTGAACAAGCCTGAAACAAGACTTGACTGAATTTATAAACAACAATAAGGAGTGATCATGGCAGAACTTACCATTGATCCCACCACGATACGCAAGGCGCTCGATGAGTTCGTCGAGTCGTACAAGCCGTCGGATACCCCGACTCAGGAAGTCGGTTATGTCGCGACTGCTGGCGACGGCATTGCGCACGTGACGGGACTGCCTGGTTGCATGGCCAATGAGCTGCTGACCTTCGAAGACGGCACGCTTGGCCTGGCGTTCAACCTTGACGCCCGCGAGATCGGCGTGGTTATTCTCGGCGACTTCGCAGGTATCGAGGAGGGCCAGGAAGTGCGTCGTACCGGCGAAGTGCTCTCCGTGCCCGTCGGCGACGGCTACCTTGGCCGCGTCGTGGACCCGCTAGGCAACCCGATTGATGGTCTTGGCGAGATCAAGACCGAAGGCCGTCGTATTCTCGAGGCCCAGGCACCTGACGTTATGCATCGTCATCCGGTTGACGAGCCAATGTCCACCGGTCTGAAGGCCATCGACGCAATGACGCCTATCGGCCGTGGCCAGCGCCAGCTCATCATTGGCGACCGCCAGACCGGTAAGACCGCTATCGCAATCGATACGATCATCAACCAGAAGCGTAATTGGGAATCCGGTGATCCGAAGAAGCAGGTCCGCTGCATCTACGTGGCCATCGGCCAGAAGGGCTCCACCATCGCATCGGTGAAGCAGTCCCTCGAAGAGTCCGGCGCCATGGAGTACACCACTATCGTGGCCTCCCCGGCTTCCGATTCCGCAGGCTTCAAGTACATCGCACCGTACACCGGTTCCGCCATCGGACAGCACTGGATGTACAACGGCAAGCACGTGCTCATCGTCTTCGACGATCTGTCGAAGCAGGCTGAAGCCTACCGTTCGATCTCCCTGCTGCTGCGCCGCCCGCCGGGACGTGAGGCATACCCGGGCGATGTGTTCTACCTGCATTCCCGTCTGCTCGAACGCTGCGCCAAGGTTTCCGATGACCTCGGCGGCGGTTCGATGACCGGCCTGCCGATCGTCGAAACCAAGGCAAACGACGTGTCCGCATACATTCCGACCAACGTGATCTCCATCACCGACGGTCAGATCTTCCTGCAGTCCGACCTGTTCAACGCGAACCAGCGTCCGGCTGTCGACGTCGGCATCTCCGTGTCCCGAGTTGGTGGCGCGGCACAGACCAAGGCGTTGAAGAAGGTCTCCGGCACGCTGAAGATCTCCTTGGCCCAGTACCGTTCCCTGGAATCCTTCGCCATGTTCGCTTCCGATCTGGATGCGGCTTCGAAGGCCCAGCTGAACCGTGGTTCCCACTTGACCGAGCTGCTCAAGCAGCCGCAGTTCTCCCCGTATTCCATGGAACAGGAAGTCGTCTCCGTGTGGGCCGGCACCCATGGCAAGATGGATGATCTGCCGCTGAACGACGTGCTGCCGTTCGAGAAGGCCATGCTGGACTACCTGGACCACAACACCGATATTCTCAAGACCATCCGCGAGACCGAAGATTTCACCGCCGACACCGAGGCTGCCCTCGACAAGGCTGTGGAAGCGTTCCGTGAGACTTTCGTGACCAGCGCGGGCAAGCCGCTGGTCGAGAAGAAGCCTAACATCAAGAACGCCACCCCGGTCGAGCAGGAAAAGATCGTCGCAGGAGAGAAGTGATCCATGGGCTCGCAACTCGCATTGAAATCTAGGATCGCCTCCACCGCGTCGTTGGAGAAAATCTTCAACGCGCAGGAGATGATCGCGTCTTCGCATATCGCCAAGGCACGTGACGTCGCCTTGAACGCGAAGCCGTATACCGATGCGATTTTCGACGCCGTGCAAGCGCTGGTGGCCCACACCCATATCGACCATCCGATCGTGAAGAAGGACGAGGACAACCCTCGCGTGGCTGTCCTCGCCCTCACCTCGGATCGTGGTATGGCGGGTCCGTACACCTCCTCGATCATCCGCGAAACGGAATCGCTGCTGGCCCGCCTCGATGCGGCAGGCAAGCAGCCGGAACTGTATGTGTATGGTCGTCGCGGTGTGACGTACTACAAGTACCGCAATCGTGATGTTGCCGGTACTTGGGAAGGCGATACCGACCAGCCCGGCGTGGAAGTCGCAGAGTCCATCTCGAAGGCACTGATGGACGCCTACATGAAGCCGGCGAGCGAAGGTGGAGTTTCCGAACTCTACATTGTGTTCACCGAATTCGTGAATATGGTCGTTCAGAAGGTGCGCGTGCTGCGTATGCTGCCCGTTGAACTCGTGCTTCCGGAACAGCAGACTCCGGCCCTGTGCCCGAATCCGATGCCGATGCCGCGACCCCGCTTTATGCGTTCGAGCCGAGCGTCGACGAAGTGCTTGACGCGATTCTGCCGAAGTACATCCAGTCCCGTATTCATGAATGCCTGCTCACCGCGGCGGCATCCGAGACTGCAAGCCGACAGAACGCCATGCATACGGCTACAGACAACGCCCGCAGCCTGATCGACGACCTGACCCGCAAGCTCAACGCTTCGCGACAGGCTTCGATTACCCAGGAACTTACCGAAATCATCGGCAGCGCCGACGCGCTGAATAAGAAGGAAGAGTAGGAAGCATATGGCTGAGAATCAGACCACAGCGGCTCCCGAGACGGCTGCAGAGCCGACCACTGGACGCGTCACGCGTATCCAGGGTTCGGTTATCGACGTCGAATTCCCGGTGGGCCACCTGCCCGACATTTACAACGCACTTACCGTTGAGCTGACCAACACCGCCAACGAAGAGGGCGAAACCACGAAGAAGATCACGCTTGAGGTCGAACAGCACCTTGGCGACTCTACCGTGCGTACCGTGGCGCTGAAGCGACCGACGGCCTCGTTCGTGGCGCCACCGTGCTCGACACCGGCGGTCCGATCTCCGTTCCTGTTGGCGATGTCACCAAGGGTCACGTGTTCGACGTGTCCGGCAACATCCTCAACAAGAAGGATGACGAAACCATCACGGTCACCGAGCGTTGGCCTATCCACCGCAACCCGCCGGCATTCGATCAGCTGGAATCCAAGACCCAGATGTTCGAAACCGGTATCAAGGTCATCGATTTGCTGACCCCGTACGTGCAGGGCGGCAAGATCGGTCTGTTCGGTGGCGCAGGCGTCGGCAAGACCGTGCTTATTCAGGAAATGATCCAGCGAGTCGCCCAGAACCACGGCGGTGTGTCCGTGTTCGCAGCGTCGGCGAGCGTACCCGTGAGGGTAACGATCTGATCGGCGAAATGGATGAGGCTGGCGTTCTTGAGAAGACCGCACTGGTCTTCGGCCAGATGGATGAGCAGCCGGGTACCCGTCTGCGCGTGCCGCTGACCGCACTGACCATGGCAGAGTACTTCCGTGACGTGCAAAATCAGGACGTGCTGCTGTTCATCGATAACATCTTCCGTTTCACCCAGGCTGGTTCCGAGGTGTCCACCCTGCTCGGCCGTATGCCGTCCGCAGTGGGCTACCAGCCGAATCTGGCTGACGAAATGGGTGCCCTGCAGGAGCGCATCACTTCGACCCGCGGTCACTCCATCACCTCGCTGCAGGCCATCTACGTGCCGGCCGATGATTACACCGACCCGGCTCCTGCAACGACCTTCGCCCACTTGGACGCAACCACCGAGCTTTCCCGTGACATCGCTTCCAAGGGTATCTATCCGGCAGTGGACCCGCTGAGCTCCACCTCGCGAATCCTTGATCCGCGTTACGTGGGCCAGGCTCACTACGATTGCGCGAACCGCGTCAAGGCGATTCTGCAGCGTAACAAGGAGCTGCAGGACATCATCGCTCTGATCGGTATCGACGAACTCGGCGAAGAAGACAAGACCACCGTGAACCGCGCTCGTAAGATCGAGCAGTTCCTCGGCCAGAACTTCTACGTCGCTGAAAAGTTCACCGGTCGTCCGGGCTCCTACGTGCCGGCCGATGAGACCATCGAAGCGTTCACCCGCATTTGCGACGGCGTGTACGACGACGTTCCGGAGCAGGCATTCTCCGGTATCGGCGGCATCGACGATCTCGAGAAGAAGTGGCACGACATGCAGAAGGAATACGGTGCGTGATGGCCGGATTGACAATGCAGGTGAACATCGTCGCCGCCGACCACCCCGTGTGGCACGGTACGGCGAAGTCCGTCACCATTCCTGCCTCTGAAGGCGGAATGGGCATCCTGCCCAACCACGAGCCTGTATTGACCGTAATCAAGGAAGGAACCATCGTTGTGGTGGATCCGGATGGCAGCCGTCGCTCCTTCGAAGTGACCGACGGTTTCATCTCCTTCGATTCGAACAAGCTCACCGTTGCGGTTGAGCGTGGACGTGACGTCAAGATGGCCGAGTAGCACTCGGTAGCATACTTCTGACGGTCCGTCTGTTGCGATTGCAGCAATTGCATATGATTGCGATTCTGTAGTTGCAGCAGACGGACTGTTTTTAAAAAAGGAAATTAATCAAAACAAAAATAGGATTGTACATATCGTGGGATTCATGGCTTACGACAATCATGGTAGGGTAGTGCCTCGTGCGAATTATTGTTGCTGATTGCTCTGCCGAATATTCCGGGCGTTTGAATGCGTCCTTGCCGCTCGCCAAGCGTGTGTTGCTTATCAAAGCCGATAACAGTCTGCTGATTTTCTCCGAACTTGGTTCGTACAAGCCACTCAACTGGATGGCGGCGCCCTGCACCATCAAAGACATCACTCCGGAACATGCCGACGACGACGTGACTACGGAGGTTCCGCAGAAAGTCATTCGTGCTTCGGCGGATAAATCCAATGACGTGCTCGAAGTGACATTGCAGCATATTTATTCCGACGAAACATACGATTTGGGCGAAGATCCGGGGCTGATCAAAGACGGTGTCGAAGACCATCTGCAGAAGTATCTGGCCGAACAGATCGAACGCATCGGGGAAGGTGCGACATTGGTGCGCCGCGAATACCCGACCGCCATCGGACCGGTCGACATTATGGCCATCGACGGCAGTGGCAAGCATGTTGCCATCGAAATCAAACGTAACGGCGGCATCGATGGCGTGGAGCAGCTCACCCGTTACTGCGAGCTGTTGAACCGAGACCCGCTGTTGGCCCCCGTGCGTGGCATTTTCGCCGCGCAGACCATCACGCCGCAAGCCCGCGTGCTCGCTCAGGACCGCGGCTTCGACTGCCTGATCCTCGACTATGACGAAATGAAAGGTGCCGAAGACGACTCCCTACGACTCTTCTAGCTTATAAAAACTCCCTGTTGTTATGCAGGGAGTTTTATAAGCGAATCGTGATGTAGATCAGTAGGCGGCGAGGATGTCGACTACGAAGACCAACGTGGAGTTCGCTGGAATCTTGCCGGAATCCTTGTCTCCATAGCCAAGGTCCGGCGGCACGACCAGCAGCACCTGCGAGCCGACGGTATGCCCTGCCAAGCCCTGCTTCCAACCGGTGATCACCTCATCAAGCGAGAAGCTCGACGAAGCACCGCGATCCCACGAGGAATCGAACTGTGTGCCGTCAAGCAGCCATCCGGTATAGTGCGCGATCACGGTCTGCGTATCCTTGACCTCGGCGCCTTCGCCCCTGATCAAATCCTGCGAGATCAACGTGTCGGAACCCTTGTATCCGTTCATATCGATCGACGGCTTGCCATCCTTCGCAAGCGTCACCTTCGGCAGATCGGCAGGAACGTCAAGCACCTTCGTGCCCGTTGCCTTCGTCAGATCCTTCGACTTCGACACGATCGTGAGCACCATCAAATAGGAGGTGCCAGCGGAATTCGAATCGTTCACACCGAACGCAAGCGTGGCGTTAAGCTTCTGATCCTTGAAAATGTTGTAATAATCCTCAGTCATCTGACTGGTGTCGGAGGTGACCACCGTAGAGCAATCGGGGGTGTTTTTCTCCCAGGTGCTCATGAGTTCGGAACCATCCTTGACATTGATGGCGATACCCTGCGTGCATATGCGGTCGCCGTCTTCAATCTGGTCGCCATTGCCTTTCTGCAATACGACGTAGCTGTTGTCTTCCACCGTCATAGGGGTTTTGAAGGAGACAGTCGGCTTCTCACCGGGCTTGCCCGTGGCGGTCACACCGGCGATCTGATTCATCTTCGACGAGGAATCGGAAGAAGACGAAGATGAATCGGAGGAGGAATCAGACTTCGTGTCGGAACTTCCGCATGCCGCGAAACCCAAGCACATGATCGTTGTGCAGGCGGCTGCGACGGCTTTGAAAAGAGTAGATTTGCGCATAGGTTCCACTTTAGTGGCAATCATTGATTTTCATAGTTTTTTCAGGCTTTTGCAGAGAGGCAATGTAGAATAGTGAATGCTATGACTTTATTGCAGGAAGAACAGGAAAAGCCGCAGTCCAAGGCGGGTCCCACGCGACACGCCAAGATTATGCGCGGCATTGTCACGCCTATTTTCGGCTTGCTTGCCATTGCTTGCATCGTGCTTGGCGTCTTGAACGCGACGATTTGGAAGCCCTCGGCACAGGTCACGGCGTCCGCTGCGGTTACGGGATCGCAGTATGTGGTCACCGATCCGAATGTGCTGCAATTGGTTGACGATCGCGTCACCATTTCGGCGAAGTCGCGCGACAAATCCGCGAACGTGTGCATCGCCATCGGTTCCGCCCGCGATATCGCCGGATGGATCGCGGGATCCAAATACACGCGCGTCACCGGACTGTCCGACTGGTCCACCCTGTCCACGCTGAAGACCACGGCTCAGGGCACCGCCGATAATTCCGAGGCCAGGTCGCCTTCCAGGATTCCGACATGTGGCGCACCGTCAAATGCAATGCCGGTTCCGTTGATATGCAGTTCAAGGGTGCTAATACGAATAATGCCGAGGATTCCGTTGCGATTATCGATTATGGCGATCGCAAGGGAGGTTCGGTCACACTTGATTGGAACCGTCGTTCGATGCTGAATTTCGCCATGCCGTTCTATCTTTCCGGCGGATTGCTGGCGATACTTGCGGTGCTTTCGGCTTCCGTGTTTGCCATGCCTCCGCATAAGCGTCGCAACAAGCGCGCGTTTGCCATGGTTGACGGCATCGGTTCCACGCAGGGTGACGATGACGAGGTTGCCGCATGGGTGAAGAACGCCGAAGCGAGTGCCGCCCGTAGCGAAAAGAGCGGGCCGAAGCGTAAGCGTCGTCGTCATGCTGGGCATTGCGCGAGTGGTTCGGAAAATAGCCAAAACGAAGTTGCGCAGCCTACGATTGTCGATCCCGGCGCGCGCAATCTCGTTGCCGATCAGCAGAACGCTGCCGCTGATGGCGTTGAAGAAAACGACGATTTCGAACAGACTTCCGTGATTTCGCAAGACGAGCTTGCCGCATATTTCGCACGTCTCGCACAAGAGGAAAGCAGTGCGGCCGCAGCGGCCTCGGGATCTGTAGAATTCGCGGTATCCGATGAAATCAACGTGCCCAACGAAGTTGACGAAATGGCCGTAACGACCGAGTCGGTCGGATCCAACGAAACATCCGAAAACGACGAATCCGACAACGACAAGTCCGACGAACCTGACAACGAGGAGGCCAAGTGATGAAGAAGCGTTTCAACGTAATCGCGGCGGCCGTACTCGCATTGGGAATGGTCGTTGGCATGTGCGGATGCGAGGGGCAGCTGCCGCAGCCGAAAACCACGCAACGTCAAGACGCGCCGAATCTGACCGCCAAGCAAGAGAAAACCATCCGTACGAATATTCTCAAAACGCTTGACCAGTGCAATAACGATCGCAATATCGACGCCCTCGGTTCGATTTTGGAGGGACCGGAACTTGAGATTCGCACTAGCGAACTTCATGTGGCGCAGGTCACGGGCAATCTTGACCGCAAGACCACGATTCCAACTGATCTTGCGCAGGCCGTGATTTCCACGGACAGTGGATGGCCGCGTTCGGTGTTTTCCATCACTTCCACCACGGATGACCAGCAGTCCAAGCGTCTGCTGGTGTTCCGCCAGGATTCCGCACGTCAGAACTACAAGTTGTGGGGTGTGGCACGACTGTTTTCGGGCGTGAAGATGCCGAGTTTCGAGATTTCCAAAACCGGTAGCGAGCAGGGAACGGAAAAAGACACCGGTCTGGTCATGACTCCGAAGGATGCGGTCGCCGCGTATGCCGACGTGTTGCAGAATGGTGCGTCCAGCCAGTATGCGCAGAAGTTTGCCGACGACGATTTGCGTACGAAGCTTGCCGATCTGACCGAACAGGTGCAGAAGGCCATGGAGTTGAACGAGGGATCGCAGCAGCAGGTGTTCACACCGGTTGACGGTGCCATCAGCGTTATGCGTTCCGCGGATGGTGGCGATCTGGTGGTGGCGCAGATCAATTCCGAATGGACGCGTTCAGCTGGCTCCGGCCGTGAGTCGCAGCCCGCTTCCGATGCGGAAAAAGCGCTGTTTGGCGACGGTCAGGCCACCAGCACCATGAAAACCACGTATGTGAATGTGATTGCGCTGTATGTGCCGCCGGCGAATTCTGACGCGAAGATCACTGCAGTCGGTTCCGAGCGTCAGCCGGTCAGGGTTGAGGCGCTGTGATCGTGGCAGTCGCGCGAATGCGCGTAAGCTTGGGGCGAACGTTTGCAATGTGTGTTGCGCCGGGCGCTTAATGTTGTTGATTGTTGATATCTAGGAGGCAAGCATGGCAGGTCAAAGGCCGTTTAATCCGGGAGTTTCCTTGGCGGGAGCCGTCGATCTTGAGGCGTTGAAGCATCAGGTGAAGGCCGAACCGGGGCAGGCTGGAGGCGCTCCGGCCGCCGGCGGTTATGTGATCGACACCACGGAGAACACGTTCCAGGCCATGGTGCAGACGTCGGCCACGTTCCCGATCCTGTTGCTGCTGTGGGTGCCGACCGATGACCGCCTGTTCGACATGGCACGCCAGCTGGGCAATGCCGTGAACCAGTTGAACGGCCAGATTCAGCTGTCTCGTATCGATATCGCGTCGAATCCTTCGATCGCGCAGGCGTTCCAAGTGCAGGGCGCGCCTGCATTGTTCGCGTTGATCAACGGCCGTCCGATGCCGATTTTGCAGGGCTTGCCGTCCGCTGAGGAAATGCAGCAGATCGTGGATACGGTGATTCCGAATCTGGTCGCAGCCGCGCAGCAGGCCGGTGTGACCGGTTCCGCGCCGTATTCCGGCGATCCGAATTCCGATGCGGCAAACTCGGCTTCCGCTGCCAGCGCCCAGGAGCAGGTGCCTCCGGAGCATCAGGAGGCGTATATGCTGGCACAGCAGGGCGATTACGCTGGCGCCGCAGCCGCGTACGAGAAGGTGCTTGAAGCCGATCCGAACGATGCGCGTGCCGCCCGCGAGCGTGCGAAGGCGTTGCTGTTGGCCCGTTCCGCCAATGCGAACGTGCGTGAGGTGCGTGCCGCCGCTGCGACAATCCCGATGATGTTGAAGCACAGCTTGCCGTCGCTGACATTGATATGATCGGCGGTCAGATTCAGGATGCGTTCGATCGTTTGCTGGATTTCGTTGCGGCCGGCCATAAGGCCGATATTGAACCGGTGCGCAAGCGTCTGCTGGAATATTTCACGATTCCTGAGCCGACCGACGAGCGTTTGAAGCGCGCCCGCCGTCGCCTCGCCACGCTCATGTACTGATTCGTTTATTGACTTAGGTACCGTTTTAGGTACCGCTCAACCGTAGGCTGCGCAACTACATCGTTCTTTACGGCCTACGGTTGTTTTTTAAAAGACTTATTCCATACGATTGGTGCCGAAATAGTCGAGGAATTGCGGTCCGTCTGCTTCCAGTTCGTCTTCGAATTCGGATTTCCATCGTGAATATGGATTCGCGGCAAGCCCTTCATTGCTGAACCGCGATTGGTCGGTGATTTCGGTGGTGCAGAATTTCGGGATCACCAGATTGGTGACCGGCCCGATACGTTCCGCTTCCGCAATGATCAGGGGAGCGTTGGTGCCTCCGAACACGTCGATGTTCCAGCCGTCCTCATCGATCCAGTCGGTGAAACGGTTTTTGATGGTCACGTGTCCGCCGCGTTTGATGAGCTCCCCTGCGATGCGCGAATCCAAATCGCGGCTCGCCTCATATCGCGTGCCTCCCACGGACGGCCCTTTCACGGTGACTGATCCAATCCGGAATTCGTCGCGATACTTTTCGAGCACAGCCAGCGGGTCGAGGTCCGGAGTCATGGCAATGCGGACGGACTTTGTTTTCAATCGCACGCGCAGCGCGTAATTATCCTGATGCACGTAATAACTTTGTATGATCAGCGTCGGACTGTCGTTATCATCCAACTGCGTCGGCAGGGCACGGCAGAAAAAACGGCGCGTGTATTCGAAATCGCCTATATTTCTGCCTGAATCCTCAACCATATTTTCAGTCTAGTGGAAAAGACGCTTCAAATGGTGTTATGTTGCTACAAATTTCGTTGTGGCGCACGCTATCTCTCGTTCCTTCCCCGTTCTATGCCCGTTATTTCCCCTTTAGTTGGGTGTGCTGTCGAAAGATCCGCCGTAGCTATGTTTTCGCAATAATGATCCGAGATTCGAAGATCGTTTTTCCGTAAAAAGTGTCGCTTTCATCTCAAGGCAGTGTAAAGTAGTTTGACGCACGGGTTTGTAGCTCAGTGGATAGAGCGTCTGTCTCCGGAACAGAAGGTCGTGGGTTCGATCCCCATCAAGCCCACACAAAGACATGTGAAGGGCCGGTGCAGGGAGCCGGTATTTGGAACATGGGACAATGCGTGTCGATTCCATGGGTACAGTGATTGCTTGAGATTGCGTTGTCGTGGTTTGCCGCGGCCTGAACGCAAGCAACATGCAATAACACGTTCTTCAAAGGAGAACATTATGAGCGAGAAGATGGAAGCGGTTGCGACTTCTGAAGCCCCGGCGGCGCTGGGTGCATACAGCCAGGCCGTGAAGGCCAACGGTTTCGTGTTCGTCTCCGGCCAGCTGGGCATCGACAGTCACCGGCGAACTGGCTGGCGAAACCGCCGGCGAGCAGGCAGCCCAGGCACTGAAGAACATCAAGCACATTCTTGACGCCGCAGGCACCGGCATCGAACACGTCTGCCGCGCCACCATCTACATGAAGAACGTCGAAGACTTCCACGAGATCGACGACGTGTATGCGCAGCCTTCATCGGCTCCGTGAAGCCGGCCCGCGTCGCGTTCGGCGGCAACAACATTCCGAAGGGCGCTCTCGTTGAGATCGACGCCATCGCTGTGCTCTGATTTCAGTGCGCTGATTGCAAATCTCCAGAAAATCCTTTTCAGGCTCGTATGCGGTTTCTTACGCTGCATGCGAGCCTGTTTTTGTTTATGCAATCTCAGGATTGCCGCTAAAAGTGAACGGCAGGCAACATGATTCCACCGATTTCCGTATAGTAATGCGATTGGGTATTGTGCAAACGCATGCAAACGCAAGAACGCAAGAACGCGCCCATCCAAATATGAAGGAGCAGTCGCGCATGGCCGAATCGCAAGTCAACGCATCCACTGCAGACACTGACGCCGCCGAATCCGCTGAAGCCGAGCAGGGCGGTCTTGAACGCAAGATGGAAACCCGCCATCTGACCATGATTTCGCTAGGTGGTGTGATCGGCACTGGCTTGTTCCTCAGCTCCGGCTACACGATTCACCAAGCCGGCCCTCTTGGCGCGATCATCGCGTATGGCATCGGATCCATGCTTGTGTATTTTGTGATGCTCAGCTTGGCGAACTGTCGGTGGCCATGCCGTATGCAGGCAGCTTCCACCTGTATGCGAAGCGTTTCATCGGCCCCGGCACCGCGTTCACCATCGCCGTGCTGTACTGGCTGAATTGGGCGGTGGCGCTCGCTTCGGAATTCACGGCAGCCGGTCTGCTGATGCAACGTTGGTTTCCTGATTCGCCCGCGTGGATTTGGTCCGCCGCCTTCATTGCGGTGGTGTTCATGCTCAATATTCTGTCGGTGAGGCTGTATGGCGAATCGGAATTCTGGTTCGCATCCATTAAGGTGTTTGCGATTATCGTGTTCATTGTGATCGGCTTGCTTGCCATGTTTGGTGCGATTCCGATTGCCGGTTACGATCACGCACCGCTGTTTGAGAATTTCTATAATGACGGCTGGCTCCCCAATGGTGTGATCCCGATTTTTTCGACGCTGCTGACGGTGGTGTTCGCATTTTCGGGCACTGAGGTTGTTGGTGTCGCGGCGGGGGAGACGAAGGATCCGGCGCAGGCGATTCCGAAGGCCGTGCATACACGGTGTTGCGTCTTGCGATTTTCTTCATCGGTTCGATTGCGGTGATGTCCGCGCTGATTCCGTGGCATCGGTCAGGCGTCGACACGAGTCCGTTTGTGCTCGTGTTCCAGTCGATCGGCATGCCGTTTGCCGGCGATGTGATGAATTTCGTGGTGTTGACGGCAGTGCTTTCCGCTGCGAATTCCGGCTTGTACGTGTGCTCGCGCATGGTCTGGTCGCTTGCGCAGGAGGGTATGATCCCGCGCGTGCTCGGCAAGACGAATTTCCATGGTGTGCCCGTGTTCGCGGTGCTGTTCAGCATGGCTGGATCGCTGTTGGCGTTGTTGTCTTCCGTGGTTGCCGCTTCGACGGTGTATTTGGCGTTGGTTGCGGTTTCCGGCTTGGCCACACTGGTGGTGTGGGCGTCGGTTTCCGTCTGCCACTTGCGTTTCCGCAAGCAGTGGCTTGATCAAGGGCATTCGGCTGACGATTTGAAGTATCGTGCCCCCGGTTTCCCGTTCGTGCCGATTGCTGCGATTGTGATGTGCATCGGCGCGTTGGTTTTGGTGATTTGCGATTCGTCGCAGCGTTCCACATTGCTGTATATGATTCCGTTCGTTGCGATCTGCTATATCGGCTATTACGCTTCGGTGGCTTGGCGCAGGAAGCATGGCGAACTGCAGGATGATACGCGGGGCGATACGCAAGGCTGATTCTGTCTGCATAATCGGTAGACTTGGAGGAATGAGTCCAGAAGCGCTTAGTGAACTGATTTTCAATATTGCCAACAACCTTGTGAATGAAGGCAAGGCTGGCACCCTGACCACCGATCTCATCCCTCCGCAGGCCAAATTCGCCGTCATGCGTCCGAAGGACCGCGCGCACGGCGATTGGGCATCGAACGCGGCCATGCAGCTGGCCAAGAAGGCCGGCATGAAGCCTCACGATTTCGCCGAACTGTTCGCCGCGGAACTCGCCAATGCCGATGGCATCAAGTCCGTGGAAGTGGCCGGCCCCGGCTTCATTAACATTGTGCTTGATTCCGCGTCCGCCGCAGCCGTGGTTGACACTGTGCTTAACGAGGGTGCGAACTACGGCAAGAACGACCATCTTTCCGGCAAAACCCTGAATCTTGAATTCGTGTCCGCCAATCCGACCGGTCCGATCCATATCGGCGGCACCCGTTGGGCCGCGGTCGGCGACTCCATGGCCCGCGTGCTTGAGGCGAACGGTGCCAAGGTGGTGCGCGAATACTATTTCAACGATCACGGCGAGCAGATCAACCGTTTCTCCAAGTCGCTGGTCGCGGCAGCCCACGGTGAGGAAACCCCGATCGACGGTTACAAGGGCGCTTATATCGATGAGATCGCACGTCGCGTCATCGATGAGGCAAAAGCCGACGGTATTGCGATTCTCGACCTGCCGCGCGTCGACGGTGGCGTTGACAACGATGGCAATCCGCTGGGTGAGGGCGATTCCGAACAGCGTGAGGAATTCCGCAAGCGTGCAGTGCCGATGATGTTCGACGAAATCCGCAAATCCATGAAGGATTTCCGTGTGAATTTCGACGTGTGGTTCCATGAGAACAGCTTGTATTCCGATGGCGAAGTCGACAAGGCGATCGCCGATCTGCGTGAACGCGGCGACATTTACGAAAAGGATGGCGCAACCTGGTTCGAATCCACCAAGCATGGTGACGACAAGGATCGTGTGATTATCAAGTCCGACGGCAACTACGCGTATTTCGCAGCTGATATTGCTTACTATCGCAACAAGCGTCATCGTGACAACGATCCGGCAGACATCGCCATTTACATGCTGGGTGCCGACCATCACGGCTATATCGGCCGCATGATGGCCATGTGCGCCGCATTCGGCGACGAACCTGGCGAAAACATGCAGATTCTTATCGGCCAGCTCGTCAACGTGCTGAAGGACGGCAAGGCAGTGCGCATGTCGAAGCGCGCCGGCAATGTGGTGACCATCGACGATCTGACCGACGCTATCGGCGTGGATGCCTCCCGTTATTCGTTGGCACGCACCGACTACAATTCCCCGGTCGACATCGACCTGAACCTGCTCGCTTCGCATTCCAACGAGAATCCGGTGTACTACGTGCAGTATGCGCACGCCCGCTCCTGCAATGTGGATCGCAATGCGGCTGCTGCCGGCATCACCTACGAGGGTGCCGACGTGAGCCTGCTCGACACCGCCGCCGACGGCGAAGTGCTTGCCGCGCTCGCCAGTGGCCG
>ENA-OQEB01000179-OQEB01000179.1-human-gut-metagenome-genome-assembly--contig:-NODE-179-length-26483-cov-2.508765_pt1 | contig 26483 bp, 28 predicted proteins | sample MGYA00242787_ERZ504619 | MGnify/ENA primary metagenome ERZ504619 (study PRJEB26092, sample SAMD00036317) | human gut metagenome | host: Homo sapiens | study: EMG produced TPA metagenomics assembly of... | reverse complement strand
TCCACAGAAAAAGCCATCTGTTCGTATGCCCAAATCCACTAAAGCCTTCCTTACATCATACTGCATCTTCTCTCTTACGAAAGAACAGGCGGCGCGACGTAGTCTGTCGCTGATTTGATTTTTCGATAATTCACCGCTAAAGCCAAGGAATTCTCGGCTGAGTGCAATATCCACGTCTTCGGAGAATCGGGCAATCAAGTTCCAGCATTTGCTGAGACTTGTACCTCCTTTGAAAGCAATATGTTCTGCATATGGCAAAGTATGAAGGGCTTTCAACACCTGCGTTACCCACCAGTCCTTTTCGATACTTGACGGCGGTAATCCGGTCTGCAATGCCACGGTATTGATAGCTTCACGTTGTCTATCTTTTGGTATGTCTATGAATTTCATCGTACAATTAGTATTTTGCGCACCCATGCAGGGGCAAGTTTTATATCATGATTGAAATCGTTGTCGTTTACATTCTTTGCGTGCTCAACAAGCACGTTGCGTTCCTCGTCGGTTATTTTGTTCTCGCCTATGGCGCGCATGGCTGTTACAACAAGCATCATCAGCTCTGATTTATAGGCAAAGTTCTTGCCCGAAGAAGAATGCTTGAATAGGATGCCGCGTCCGTTTCCTATCTTTATCCGACGTGGCGCACCGTTGGTTAGGAACACAACATTCATGGGCATCTGCGTAGACAATCCGAGACGGTTCAAGGCATATGCTCCCATAGGTACAATCTTCGCCTTGTCTCGTTTGGTATAGCTGGGCAATGTCTTCAACAGACGGATAGATAATGCCAAGTCCATATTCCTTGTCCTCTTTGGGGTAATAATAGATACCATGAGCCAGCCGTACCAACATTCCGTCAGTGTACATCCGATGGAATGTTGACTTCACGGCTGATGGTGTTCCGCAATCTGCATAGTCTTGTTGAAAGACTATCGAACCACGTCCTTTCCCTCTAAGCCTCATTTCTATCTTGTTTACAGTGCTTTGACTTGATGTCTGTACCATATTTTTGAAACCTTTTTATTATATTTTTGGTTCTTGTTCGTCTGCAAAGGTATAGTATTTTCTTCTAAACGCCAACGTTTTTTATTGAATATCCGTTTTTGAAACGCAATTTTGGCAAACTCGCAATAGGTCAGTCTATCAATTTCACCAGCTCGCGTTTCATCTCGTTGTCGATTTCTCTGTAACGTGCAAAGGCTCGACTGCCATCTGTGTGTCCCGAAAGAGATGCAACAAGATTTGGATCTTTCACCTTCTTGTATAGGTTGCCGATGAACGTCTTTCTTGCAGTGTGGCTTGTCGCAATATCGCAGATTGGTTTCTGTATAGGCTCACGAGTCTTGTTGTCAATAACAGTCACCATGCGGTCAATGCCGAGCTGTTTCAGAATTTTCTTAATCTGACGGTTGTATATGTTCTGATTTATCTTTGGCAACAACCTCGTTTCAAGGTCTGCATATTTAGCGAGAATCGCTTTCGCCTTTTCATTGAGCGGTACTCGGATGGTGCGTGGTTTGTGGTTCTTTGTCTTTTCTGCAATGTATTCCACAGCACCATCAACGATGTTGGCACGTGTCATCTTTTCAAGGTCTCCCACACGGCAGCCGATGAGACAATGAAACATGAATATGTCACGATATACTTGTGTGGATGGCGTTTCGTTACTGAGGTCGGCATAGTAGACTTTGTCACGCTCTTCAAGTGTCAGATAAAATGGAGGACTGTCCAGCACCTTAGGCATCTCAAAGGTTGCGAAAGGGTCGTTTGTCGTGATATTATGCTTCAAACACCAGTTCACGACCGTGCGTATTCTTCTGAATATAGTATTGATGGAGTTTTCCGTTAGTTGGTGTGGTTTGAAACGCTCCTCTATGTCATCGAAGATTTGAGGATAATGCTCATAATATCCAGCCTCGTTTACCAGATATTTATGAAACTCACGCAAGTCATCGGCTGTTATGGCATCAAGTCGCATGGTGTAACCTCGTCTACGCATGATTTCCCTTTGGAAACGCTCGAAGTGCTGCAGCTTACGTACGTTATGCTCATGATGCCTTATGGATTCCTTTTCCATCGGATGGTTCTCGGCATACTGCTGGCATTGATACACAAGACTGTATTCGTCACCTTTTCTGCCTTGGCGGATGTTGATGTTAGAATGATGAAACTCCTCAATAACACCTTTTAGCCAACGGCTGTCCGCTCCATGATAATATTGTGCGGATATAAGTGCCGTCAAGTCCTGCACGGCTTTGTCGAATGCCGTGCGCTTTGCCTCCGCTACAAGAGCCACACGTGTCTTGTAGCCCTGCCGTTCCGCGCTCCAATGATTAGGATTGATGGATAACTCGCTGACAGCCTTGATGTCAGTCTTGCCGTCACGCACACGGAAATAAACGTGCGCCTGGTCGGTTATGTTGTTCTTTGCCGAGGTTTCTCGGATGAATGCTGTTACTTTCATGCTACTCTATATATAATGAAGTATAACTGGTAGATTGTATAAATGTTAGTTGATGAGGTTGACAAGATTTACTTTCGTTTCCTCATCAATCTCTCTGTATCTGGCGAAAGCTCTGCTTCCGTTTACATGTCCTGTCATGGAACTCACAAGCTCGGGGTCTTTCACTTTCTTGTATAGGTTGCCGATAAAGTTGCGTCTTGCCATGTGGCTTGTAGCGACATCACATATTGGCTTCTGAACCTCCTTTCCTGTGACGGTGTCAAGGATAGTAACCATTCTGTTGATGCCACATTCTCGAAGTACGGCACGGATGCCCTCGTTGTATTGATACACTTGCTTTGTCGGCAGAAGCTTTTCTTGCTTGCATCGTAACGTTTCAGTATCTCCATGGCCTTTGTGGTAAGGGGAACGCTCACGGTCTGCGACCGTTTGCGCATGGTCTTGTGTGGAAGATACTGCAATATGTCACCGACTATATTGTCTTTGGTAAAAGAAAACAGGTCTCCGACTCTACAACCCACCATTGATTGGAAGATGAACAAGTCACGATACACTTCTAACTCTGGCTTGTTGTGTAGGTTTGCATTGTAAACCTTGTCACGTTCTTCTATCGTCAGATAAAAAGGTGTGCCTTGCACGGATGCAGGGATAGTGAATGCATCGCATGAGCGGTTTGTTGTAAACCCCATCTTGATGCACCAATGCCCAACAATACGCAGATGATGCATGATACCTATAATCTGTGTGCTTGACATCTGCTTGGGAGGGTGCATGCCAAGGTTAAACTGTTCGTAAAACTCAGGGTAGTCATTGTAATGAATATATTCGTTTATGACATACTCTCTAAAATCAATGTAGTCTTCGGGACGGATAGTCTCGCAATAGAGCGTGAAGCCTTCCTCTCCTTCTACTTCCCTCTTGTAGGCTTCATAGCGTTGAAGCTTCTTGATTGTTGGTTTATAAACGAGTGCTGATTTCGGACTCATGGGATGTTCCGCAATGTATTGTTCCATTCTCGAAACAACTGTAGTCAATGTCTCTGTTGACTTTGAAGTTGGATTGACACATTCATCAATCACATTCTTCATCCATGCAACATCAGCAGTCGCAGAGTTATACTGCTCGCTAAGAGCCGTTGTAATGGTCTGCACCAAAACCTTGACTTTCTTCTGCTCGTCAGATGGTAATTTCTTTGTCCTTCGATAGGAAAGTGTATCATTGTCCCAATAGTCAAGCATAACATCAATGTCGGAACGGACTTTGAGGTCAACATCCTTATCTCGGAGTCGAAAACAAAGATTGGCTTTTGCAGGAGCGTCTTTGTCTTTGGTCTTGCATTCCTTTGTGATGATGGTAATCTTCATGTCCCTATGTTTTTTATTTCAGTCACAAAGGTAATACCTTTCCCGTAAATGTTCCCACATATCCCCAATAAACTATGATTCGTTTAAATCTATTTATGATTTGGTTTTTGCACTTTCTTTCCTTATTATCAGTTATTTGCAGGTGTTATCGTCAAAATTCATCAAGTCGAATCATTGTTGTTTTAGTATATACAGTTTCCACGCTTTTTTAACAAGAGGTATGGCAAAAATTCAAGTTATCATGGCACTCACTCTGGACGGGTTCCTTCCGCATGAAGACGAGATGCTTATGCGATGGGTGAGGGAAAACAAACGGTATGGTTTCCCCACGCTGGCAGCGACAGGCCACATTCCACATCTACCCCCATTACGGTTTGATGGACTTGCTGAATGTAAAGGAAAAGCATGACAAGGATTGTATTTATCTGGCAGGAGTGGGAGATGGAGGGAGTGCGGAATATGCCGATGGACTTTTTCGGTATAATCTGGTGGATGAGACAGAACTTTTTCTGCTGCCCCTTTCTTATGGTGGTGGAATCCCCTTGACGGGAGAATTCCGGTCTGCCCGCTGGAAACTTCTTGGCTGCAAAACTTTCTCCAACGGAATCTGCCGGCTTATGTATAAACGAAACGGATGAAGATGCTATCTCAACCCATACCTTTCCATTTTCTTGTATAGCGTCGGACGGCTCATTCCCAACATTCTCGCCACACGACTGATCTTACCTCCACATTCTTCCAGAATCTTCCTTATTAGTTCTTTCTCTTCTGCTTCTTCCATCAAGCCTTTTTTACATTTTTCGCCTGTCCTACAGATGGTCGCATTAAGATTCAGATCTTTATGGGTTAACAATGGAGATACCGCCAACAGGACAGCACGTCTTATCCGGTTGTCAAGTTCACGCACATTGCCCGGCCATGAGTGGGAAAGCATGGAGATTTTGGCTTGTTCGGTAAAACCGGAGGTCTCCACACGTATCTCTTCTGAATGTTGCTCACGAAAGAAGTCAGCCAGTGGTAATATATCTTCCGGGCATTCGGAGAGAGAGGCTGGCGTATCTCAAACTCGGCGAGACGGTAGTACAGGTCCTCCCGGAAACGTCCCTCCCGTATGGCACGCTCCATATCCTCGTTGGTGGCCGACAATATCCGTACATCGGCTTCAAGTTCTTTGCGGCTGCCTACTGGACAATACACTCTTTCCTGTAATACCCTGAGCAGCAGTGTCTGCATTTCGGGAGGCATGTTTCCGATCTCGTCAAGGAAGAGCGTACCGCCCTTGGCCGTCTCAAAATAGCCGGCAGTATCCTTTTTCGCATCGGTAAATGCCCCCTGCACGTGGCCGAAGAACTCAGATGCGGCAAGTTCCCCCCGGATACAACCACAGTTCACCGCCACAAAAGGCTTGTCCTTACGCCCGCTATGCTGTTGGATCAGCTGTGCGACAGATTCTTTTCCGCTACCGTTCGGTCCAAGGATCATGACGGAACAATTCAAAGGAGCCACACGACAAGCTATCCGCTCGGTCTCCCGGACCGCCCCGCTAAGCCTTTTCATTAATGATTTCTTCGGGGGAACGGAAACTGGCAGGCCGATCAATCCCCGTAACAGTTCCATCAGTAACTCCTCGTGGACAGGCTTGGGCAAGTAGTCCTTTGCGCCCAATTTGACGGCACGCACCGCATCTGCAATGGAGGCATGTTCGGTCATCACCACAAAAGGGATATGTAACCTTGGGAGATGCTCCATTCCAGTAAGCTGATGCCATCCCTTCGGGAAGGCGAACATCTGTCAGTACCAGCGCCACGTTATTCCCCTTGATTTTCCGGCGTGCCGAAGGCTCATCTATGGCCGTCAATACCCCGTAACCGGCTTTCTGTAGCCATCTCTCAAGAATATCGCAAAGAATCAGGTTGTCCTCCACGATCAATAAAGTTTTTTTTCATCCCCATCATTTTTCTTTCTTAATTCATTATTTACTTCGTCTATCAGTAACCGTATCTGTTTCATAATTCTCATCGTGTACTCTCTGACCGTCTCGTCGCTCGAGATCCTGTCATGCAGGAGCATCCGATAACCGGACAGCACATCGTTGGCCCCTAACAACTCCCAGACCGGAGCCATCCGGTGTACGATCCTCCGCATGGCTTCCCGGTCGGTTTTTCTCAAAGCCTCCTCCAGTTCGGCAAGATCCTTTTCCGACTCTTTTGCGACAAGACCGAACATATGACGACGGTCGTCCGTACTTTCCATCAGACGGGAATAGTCGAACGGGGACATGCCGGCGCTTCTGCCCTCCGTAACGGAGGAGATAAAGGCCAGTAGTCCTTTTGAAGAGAAAGCTTGTGTATGCAACCGCAAAAACCGGACTTCATATACACGCCCGAGTCCCCGTCCCCCCGTGCCGTCATGACAGCGACCGGAACGGTACGGGAATTTCCGATATCCGAGTTACGCAGTAATCTCAACAAGCCGAAACCATCGGTCACGGGCATCTGTATATCTGTCAATACCAAATCATAATCCAAGCGGTTGAGTGCTAGAATGGCTTCTTTTGCATTTTGACAGGTCGTGCATTCCACCCGTTGCGCCCGAGCATGTCTTCCGTTATTTTCAGAAGGATGCTGTCATCGTCACTACCAGTACATGTTTGGGAAGTATCGTCGCAGATTGTACCGGAAGCTCCTCTGTTTCCGGTTCTTCTGTCGTTTCCGAAAGGGGAAACGACAGGCGGAATGTTGTACCTTTACCTGGTCGGCTCTCTACTTCAATGCTTCCGTCCAGTACCTTTACAAGAGCTTTCGTGATAAAAAGCCCAAGACCGAAACCTTCCGAGTTTATCTCCTGCGCCGCACGCTCGAACGGACGGAAGACACGTTCCAATGTCTCCTCATCCATACCGATACCGGTATCACCGACCTCCACATATAATCTTCCCGCCATATACTCGGTATGGAAACGGATCGTACCCGACAGGGTGAACTTGATGGCGTTTGTCAGCAGATTGTCCAATATTTGTTCCAATTTGTCCGCATCTCCTCTCACTGTAATATCGCCGACATTCTTATGCCGGTGCTCGAACAGCAAGGCCCGGCCACCCGCCTTGCGGGCATATTCCTTCGATATGTTGTCAAGCAAGTTGTTTAGACGGAAAGGAACCTCGTTACGGGTATCCTTGGTCTCATTGATCTTATAAACATCCATCAGGTTGTTCACCAGATTCAGTATATGGCGGCAGGAATGGCGGATGTTCTCCAGATAGCCTCCCCGTTTTTTCTTTTCACGGGTTTCCGAGGCCAGCTCCACGCAGTTGTTGATATTACCCAATGGTCCCCGTATATCGTGAGAGATGGTCAGATGATCTGTTTACGCATACCGAGCAGTTCCTCGTTCTCACGGTTTATCCTTTGGAGCTGTGCCCGCCCTTCCCTTTCTTTCCTGATGTCATGCCGTATGATCAGGAACGAGATGAATAGCAAGGAGAAGCGGAGACGATTACCAAGACAAACAGCTTGAAAGAAAAATCTCCGGCTTCCGTGATTTTTTCCTCACGACTGATGAACGCCGCCTGCGCTTGTCCGTCAAGATGGGTGATGAGTATTTGCAACTTCCGGTTCAAGGCCTTATTCTGTATGCGCAGACTGTCGGTATAAATGTCTATCCGGCGTTCACGTTCCTCTTGCATGGCGATCAGCTTCTCATTCAAATCTTGCAGTCCTTTCGATGGCTCGAAGACCTGTACGCTCCTTTTTCCACCGAACCAACCGGCAATCCCTTTTTTCTTTTGAGTGACTGTCCGGGTACGAACCGCTTCCCTGATAACAACAGGCAGACGATTTGCGAGTAGACTGTCCGCTTCCCCCTGTCTGGTAATGGTCTCCATAATGCGGAGCAGGTGTACCTCCTTGGCTTCCAATAAATGGCATAGGGAGTCTATCTGCTTTGGCAGGACGAACGTGCCACAACTCACTTTCAATATTTGTAACAAGCTGTCCGTTTGCAAGCGTTTTCTGCGATACTCACGAAAATCGGTATCCTCCCAGACTATGACGGACTCTCCATAGGTGGCAAGCTCCGTGATATAGCGATGCGCCGTACTGATGTCATGGCGTATCCTGCGTTATCTCCGATGTTTCCGTTTTATTTCACGCATGCGGTCGTTCGTATAACAAGATGGAAACATACCGCAAACAGCCATGATCAATATCATATACCCTAAAAGAACCTTATGCTGTAATGAAGCTTTCCTTGCTACCATAAATAGATTTTTATTTTTTTTAATACGCAAATAGATTTTATCAGTTTTTAATATTCACAAGATCATTCGTCACAAAAATAAAGGCAACGTCTACTTTCCCAAGCAGGCCGTTGCCTCGTAAATTCCCTATCTTTTGATAGAGAATTTACTTATGACCTGATTTTACGTGTACATAAAAGTTCAGATCATGTATAGGGTCATTCTTCATCTCTTAAAGCCTCTCAATTTTTTCGCTTGGAAATATATCAATTACTATCATCACTCTTATCCAAGGGTAAATAAACATCACCATCATGGATTGACGGTTACCTGAAGTACGTACTCCATTGTTGTCAATTTTTCATAATCGCCAAGTATCTTATAGTACTGATTCCGCTTAAAACAGATTTGAAACGGGTTCTTGCCCGAGTCCGGATTTTCGGGATCCACTGGTGTCTCCTCACCTCCCGGGATAATCCCGGTCCCATTCCCGGCATCACCCGGATGGAGCGTAATTGAGCGTTTGCACTGCCTCCTGTACCTCCATTCTCGTCTGTGTCAACATCGCCATCTTCCTTTTTCTCTCTTACTTGTAAACGGCAAACGACTTGTTCCTCTTTTCCATCCTTGTCTATCGTTATGCGCAAACTAAGGGAGGTGCATACCGCCAATAGATTCGAGCCTATTATTTGTATATTATTATTCTTCACATCCGCGATATTCCTTTCCCATGAACCGATTACAAAATGTTCAAAACGTCCATTCCTTTTCATATCATAAGCCGAACGGAAATCATCGTACAGCCGTGCCTTTACCCGGGTATTAATGGAATCAGCAAGCAGATCAATTCGTTTGACTTCAGGCGCTACATTCTCTAAGTTCAGTTCTATCCCGGCAACCCCTCGATACAACCAACCGGTCAATTTCTTTGGGTTCTTGCTATCATAACGAAAGACGGTATCCGTATCCTGATAAACGCATTACCAAAAAACAGTTCCGGGGTTTTATATTCATCTTTGTCTAGCAACGTTATTTCCGCATGATTAAAATAGGAGTCGTTCAACTCAAACAACCGCTTTTCTCCTTGTTCTTCCGAATAAGCCACGGCCGTCATTCTGTATTCATACTCACTCTCCAAGGGAATTTTTCCTGTCGCCGTGAAACGAGGTTGTCCATCAGCGCCTGCATTCCCGGTCCGATGGCAGGTAATACCAACTCATTGGCTCTTAAAAAGCCCTCCCTGTCAGTCTCGTATGTTTGGTCGGCCGGACGCTGATAAATATATACTTTTACTCGATCCACGTAAATCGGGCGGGTATTGGTTTCACCGGGGTTCCCCGGCCCTACCGGATTCGTTCGGGTGGTCAGTTCGTTACCACTGGAAGTAAAGTTAAACTCCACCGGCACCTCAACGGTTCTCTTTTCCTCCTCCCCCGGTTGTTCTTCCGAATCGCAACCTGTACTTAACAAGCCTAAACATAAAAGACTTATCATATATAATATCCGCTTCATCGTATCTTAATTTTACTGGTTCAAAATACCTTTACAACAGCACTGGTTCCATCCCGCAAATAGACCTTTACCACATAAGCCCCTTTAGCGATCGGCAGACGGTATTCGGCTGACTCCGATTGTACCCGGCCGGACATCCTTCCATCAATCGTAAAAACATCACAGCGCCGCATAAGCCCCTCGGTCGAACGCACAATAACCTGACCGCCGCTTTCATCCCGATAACAGAATACTTTTGGTTGTGTCGCGGCAATTACTCCGTTACTTGTCGCGATCGATTCTCCTTTCAAACAAAAACGCCTATGTTGGTTGTCAGCCGTCCCAGCTCAATCTTATTTTCTTTTCCGGCAAGCAAGGGATGAATCCGGTTGTTGTCCAAATCTTTCAAGATCCAACCGGAATAGCTTTCGGGAATCGTTATCGACAAGTTGACATCCGCTGGCTTGGCTAAATATATACCGAGAGGTATCTCTCCGCCATTCGCACGTTGCTGAATATCCAGCGCACGTTGCTCTGCTATGGTAAACAAGGCGATTGTCGGGTTTATCTCATTTTCCAACAGGACTTCCGCGTCCTCGTTCTCCCGGTAATGATCATTCGCTTTTTGGGAAAATACACCAAAGCGCCGGATTGGCAGTTATCGGCTGATGCCATCAAGCGTACCGACCGGCTTGCCACGGAAGCGCTTTGTTTCCTCGACAACCGATTTGCCTGTTGCAGTTCCGGTTGTGTCTCTAACATGTCTTCAGTAAAGGTAATGGTACACGACTCCACCATCCGCTCTTCGCAAGTCACAAAAAAAGACTGCGTCGGGGCGATAGCCCGTAAGCCATCACCACCATTACCCGGCCTTGCTTCCAAGATACCATCACCATCCAAGTTATGGATCAGCGAGTTGGCTGTTCCATTTTGTCCATCATATATTTTAACGGAAGCAATATGCTCATTCCGCTCCAAGAATTTCTTTACATCGATATGAGTCATGAACGGATTGCCGACCAAGAACGTATTGTTATTAAAAGAGCCATTCTTAAATCGCATGACAACCGGGAAGGTGGCTTTCCCGTCTTCCTGCTCATAGATAAAACGTCCGGAATTATTCCTGTCATTTATCCGCACGCCTACGCTTAATTGAGTTCCCTTCTCATCATAATAATGATATTCCGTATGCTCCTTCGGGAAACGGAAAGTATACGTTTGGCCGTTATCACCTTCTTCCTTCTCGGATGGCTTCAACGGATGTACCCACACCGACAAGGCATTGAAATCAAATTCTTGCCCATCCAACGTATTCTTGTCATAGGGTGTAGCCAGCCAATTGAAAGGTTTAGTCCAGCCGGTCACGGCTATATCTACTTTATCTCCCGGTTTTACAAACGGGCGATTGCTTGAATTGATCAACTGCTCCATGTAAGCCGCATCCCAGATACGTTGATAAATAGTAGGCGTGACCCGGTTTTCTGGATAGTTATTCGCAGTCAACGAGGTGAATGTGTCCGGCAGTTGTATTCCATTGGCAGCGACAAACCAGTCTCCCGAATAGATTCTTTTCAACGGAGCTGCCACCATATAATATCGGTTGGGAGACAGTTCAATATCCACCCATGCCTTTTTATAATCCAGATGATGTGTGTTTTTCACCTCAGCGTTCGGTTCAAAATGAATATAGTTACAGCCGTTTGACGCATCCGCTTCCAGAATCGGATAAGCTTGCGCGGATTCAGGAATAATCACATTGGTACATGTCCAAGGCGAGCCCTTCGACCAATTTTCCCAGGCATTCCAGTCAGTGCCAGTCACATTTTCTAACCAAGTTGTTTCAAGCGGATGGACAGTAAAGTACAATTCAGACAATACGAACTCTGCATTTTCATCATCCTTGTCATAAATGATTAGTTTATACTCTCCGGCCTCTGTTGCCTCCCATATTTCTTGTTGGAAAATCCCTTTATGATGGTAAAAGTTTTAGAAAATACCGGTTCTGCCGTATGAATATCATCCGCTTTCTTAAAGATGGACATCTTATAGTCCTTTTCCTCTTCTTCCTCAAATTTCGCTTGCCCATACAGCACGACCTTTTCCCCTTCGCAAATATGCGGAGTCGTTCGCAAATTCGCCAAACCACCCGCGCAACTTTCCGGATCCATACAATCAGGCAGCCCGTCGCCATCTATGTCGCTACGGAAAAAGAGGCCGTACAGATTATACCTTCCAATGCGCTTACAACGGCCGCAAAAGCAATACGTACCTCATCATAAGGCAATGTCGGTTGCGAGATAAGATATCGCCTGTCACCATAGCCTATCACGTCCAACCCGACAGTATTCCAGTCCGAGAACTTCTCCCGGTCTCTTGGCCGTTCAGATAAGTCGAAACCGTTATCCAGGAACCGACACCGGCTCCAAGCACAAACGTCTTGCTATCCAAGGCAAGCCCCAGTTGCTGGGTCTTATCCATGGTACGTCCTAATTTCACGCATAAGACAAGACCTGTCCCTACACCAACGGCAGGCGTATAGGTCAACGCAGTATTCATATCACCATCCAACAAAAGATCACCATTGACCAATGTCCCGGCAACGGAAACAGTTTGAAACGGTATTTGTAAAGACAGGGAAGCATTCGTCTCCTCCGTAGAAACGGCCAGGGCACAACCATTCTTTAGCGGGTCCGAACAATCATCATCGGCCGATTCCATAAAGCCATAATAAATACGCAACGTGTTCAAGCCCAAATTCAACACGCCGGAAGTCCACAATTGGAATTCATCAAAATCCACATTCGCGGGAACCTTTACGCTATACCGTATCTTTTGAGATTGCTCGCTGCCTATCAAGCCAACCCCGACCACGTTGGACTCGTCGATTACATTCTCATACACGACCTCGCCATTCCTGAATAGCCGTATTCGCAAGAACTGCAAGACATCGGCATCCAAAAAAGTAGAGGCATTCTCTACGATAAAACCGACACGTTTATCACCCTCAATTCCTAAATCGAACGATTCTCCACCTACCGTCTTTATACCTATGATACCAAGTTGCTTGCCACGCTCAAACCACTCACATAGGATGCGTAATTATCAAAATTCCCATCCAATATATTGGTCTTATCCTTGATATCGCTAATACTGATCAGGCCTCCGGTTACACCATACGTACTTGTCGAAAGCTCATATTTCTCATTTCCATCCGCGTTAAAAACAGGGGTTCCACAAGACGAACTAGGCGGACGGACTCCTTTTGTCAAAGTGACAGTTTCCGAACATGGGGGTTCAGCGGTACAATCTACGCCGTAGCCTTGAATGTGTACACGCCCTCGACGGTTAATCCCGTTACTTTGGTAACGCCATTTGCCGTTTCTCCGATCTGAACGTTATTCATCACCGCTTGAGGATCGCGCGGATCTTCTCCTGAGAAAAACTCAAAATTCGTCAATTCCCACTTCACCTGCACATTCGGGTTGCTCCTCAATTCGTAAGTCGTTACGTTATCGCAAACCGTAGCGCTCAGACTGGGCTGGATCGGGCAGTGATGGTCTATTTCCGGTTTCTCTCTGACAAAACCATAATAGATACCCACCCCGCCTAGGTTCACACTTAACGCACCGGCTCCAACAGTCAGCCGGGCAGAATAAAAAGGAACCTTGGATGTGATGGCTGATGTGATCTCTCCCGTAGTGACAACTCCTAACTTCAATATGCCGGCCGATAAAGTTTCCGTTTGAACCTCTTTGTTGTTCTTATCATATAATGTAATGGTAACAAAACTTCCGAGTGACAAATCCAGGAGTCCTTTATTAAAATATTTAAACCCCACTTCCGTACCGGCAGGAAACTCGTAAGTTGTACCAATCTGCGCATGAAACCATTCTCCAATAGCCAACCCTCCTGTCCCCAAATAGTTGGTTGTATCTGAATCGAACAGTTTGTCATGAAAAGTATCCTCCCTTAGGGGTTTGTCTTTTACCGGCCAAGGCATGCCGTCGCACTTGTCATAGTCGATTTGTATGCCTTTTTCACCTAACCCTAATTCTATCCCGTATGTTTCTACTCCATCATAAGTCAAAAGCACTTCTTTCGGATCCCCGGCAAACGCATACCTGATGCTTAGCTGATTAATAGCCTCTACATGTAAGCCTCCTTGCATCAAATAAATCTCATCAAAGTCTTTCGTCGTTTTTACACAGACATCTACAGAGACAGCATCAGAACCCGGAATCTTTATCAAGTCCAAACCGACCCCACCGGAAGACGCTCCTCCCACCGCTATGGTCTCCTGTTCTTTGCCATTTAAATAAGTCGTAATAGAAAACAACTGGATCACCTCCAGCGACAAAAGTCCTCCACTCTCAGTCGACGCCAAGCTGAAACCGGCAGTCGTTCCCCCCTTGTATGTGTTTTTCGTATCCTTAACACTCAAAACAGGCGATAGCAGCGCATCGACCTTAATACCGGTTATCGAAGCATAGTTGTTCAAGTCCGAATCGGTTATATACTCCAAATGACTATAGTTGGTCGCCACATTGGCTACTGACGAGATTCGGTTCACCATGCAATAAGGGCCTACCAACGCCCTACGCTTGGTAACCTTAACCGGTTGATTTCCGGTTTGCCCTTGTATATTCACAAACGATACCAACAGGAAAAGCAGGAAAACACCTCTTTTTATATATCGACTAATCGTGCGCATAGACTTTTTATTATTTACTTATTTCCCATATCTCTTTAATCTCCAACACCTCGCTTTTGGATATATCCGGATAAGTTATTACCAAAGACATCTCTTTCAGCGAACCGGAATAGTCTTTTATTTTGTCTTCAGACAAAAGTTTTTTAATTATCGGTAATCAGTTCCACATCTTCTTCCTTAAAAGGCAATGCCTTTTCCAAATCACAGACGATTGTTGTCGTTTTAACTTGCTTCTCCCAATCGGTTTTCAAATTCAGTTCGTTCATCGGGCGATAGAACACGGAATATTTCTCATTCACTCCCTGTCCGGTCGAAATAGACGGGTTAAGGGTAAGCGAGAAGTCCGAATTCGTAGCTTCAGCCGTAGGATACCAACTGACCCCGGAAATCTTATTCTTTTCCGGATCCGCCAATCCGACCCAATTGAAAGCAAGATAAGAAACGCTCTTCCGCATCACGGTCGTATCCGCTTTCATACGCAGGCTTTCTGTCAGACCTGCCTCCGGAGCCTTTCCTGACAAATAATATTTATCCACTCCGGATTGTCCCTCGTAAACAATCGTTGCCCATGTTCCCGATTTTCTTTTTGCAGATTGGTCAAACAGACTACGGACGGTTGTATTATGTTCAAGTTTATTCAACAGCGTATTAACCAAATGGGTTTGGAAGTTTGATAAAACACCGCCTTCAGCCATGTCCGAATTGATTTGATCTAAAAAGTCGGATTTGCCTTCGCCCTGAATTTGCCCTTCTATTTCAGATAAACGCCCAATATATTTTGTGTATTTATCTTTCAAATCCGGATTCAGAATCTGTTCGGAAAAATACCGCTTCAAAGCATCCAAAAAGTCAACCGTCTTATCAACCACCGGCTGGCTTAACTCATCTTTATATTTCGACAAGACAAAAGCATAGAAATCCGATTGAAAATAGTTCTTTATATCTTCCGGTAACAAGCAGGTAGCCGGATAACCGGATATTTCCGTATCCCCCCCCTCTGTCTTTTCTTCCCAATCAGGAAGTTTCTCAAACCAGAAGTCGGTACGGGTCACCGCACGCCGCAACACGACCGGACAATTGTAAGGATTCTCCCGATCGCACCTTGATCCGTCGACAAGATGTCCCGCGTGAAAACATAAAACATATTCCGGTCATTGAACGGCTGGAAGGGCATTTGCAAATAAACCGTCTCGTACGTCCCGGTCTCTCGCAGGGGAGACCACGGCTGACCGTCCGCACCTGTCCACCCGCAAACGGCGGAATCGATATTGGCCACAAAGACCGCATGATAGGTCTCACCCTGCGACAAGGTGTCTTTCAAAGCCTCCCGTTGCTCCCACGACATATTCTCGCGTCTCAACGGCCAACTCTCCCCGTCGGTATCCAACCCGGGGATTTCCCTCCGCTTCTCCAACGTCCCCTCCTCACTATACAGCAGGTAAGTAAGCGAGTTGATACGTACCCCTTTCGGCTGGTTTTCATGGATCACACGCGTGGCGGCACCAGCCGCGGTCGTGTAATCCACCACGAACTTACCAGCCGAAACCACCGATGCCGTAGGCTCCGGTATCTCATTTTCGCATCCGGCACAAAGGCATAAGCCGGCTAACAACCCCACAACCTTTTTCATATATACGATTCCATTCATTATTCACATTCATACTCCATCCCATGCGTCATCGTCGACATCCACCGTCGCATCGTTTCCATCGGCAAAACCGGCGTAACGCACCTCGAACGTTTCTTTATCCTTACCGTTAAACAAGACAATCGTCCGTGTATTCTTCTTGATTTCGATAGCATCCATCGGTACATCTTCTTCGGCACGTCCACGCAAGGCGTATTCTACCGAGGTATCATTCGCAAAAGAGACCGTCACCTTGGCGTCTGACAGTTCCCCCGGAAGCAGGGCGATCGGTAAGAGCTGTTCTTCCAACTGTCCTTCCACGCTTACGGTCCAATGAAATTTCCGCTGTTCACGCTCGATAACAAGCACCGAGTCACACGACTCGTCGCGGATATAGCAATTCCGGGCCGTTTTCATGCTGACCGTAATATCCGTCACCGCCCCATTCGTTGCCGTATCGAACTGGTCGGCCGGCTTTCCCATATTCAGGACGAGTTGCCCGGTGACGCGTCTCATCAGCACTCTTTCGTTGGTCGGCATGTCGGTATCGACCCAGCGGTCGATGATTTTACGGTAAATCGCCAAGTCTTCCTTGCTCGCCTCATTCAACGCGACTTGATAGTCCAATACCGGTCGGTAGTCGATCGCGAAATCGTAAAGGTCCTTATATGTCAAAAACGTATTTTGAGTCGGAAACATCCCGCTTCCCATCCCTTGGCTTATATCCGGCACGCACACGAAAGCAAACTTATGCCAAACTCCGGGCAAATTCTCGACATGATAGGTTTGTCCCTCCAGGTCATAATATTTGTCGCAATACAAGACCACATTATACCGATCCCAATATTGATCCGAAGGATCGGTAGCCTCGGGTTTCCCGCTTTCCGGCCTGCGTTCCGCCACATAGAGCCGTACAAACTGCTGATCTGTTATCTCCCTCTCGGCGGTATTGTCCGCGGCGCGTGTAGCCACATGGAATGAGGCGACCGCCGTTTGCCCTTCTTGCGGAACCTCATTCGAGCATCCGGCAAGGCAAACCACCGCCCAGGCGCATATATATTTTCCTATCGTCTTATTCATCGCGTCTAATCCTTTTTTTCCACTATTTTTTATCCATGATCTCTTCCTCGTCCTCATTCCAGTCCTCGTCCGTATCGATCTCGCCGTCTACCGTTCCCGTATCGGGCCCTCGCCAACCGTTATAGCGGCGGGCGCAAATCACGTTGTAGAAACGCGAGCGCATCTCGACCCTCGCCTTGCCGTTCTTTTGCGCATTGGGCGAAAACTGCACGGCCCAACTGAACCCGGCAGTAATTCCGGCCGCATCGCTAGACGAGGGCGTGGAGGAAAAGAAGGAATAAGGTTCCATCTTCCAGTCTACATCCACAGTACGTGAGTATTCCCCGGGATAAGACCTCGACCCTCCGCTGATATGCCCGGCTATCGCCTGCAATTCGGTGTAAGCCGGCAAATACCACAAAATCTCGTTATAGTCGATCTTCCCGTTGCCGTTACGGTCGCGGTTCTTGCCCAAGGCATATCCCAACGCGATGTTCGATGGAATATTGCCGTCCGGATAAGCCGGATCGATGCCCCATTTGTCGCCGTTCAAAGCGATGTCATACAACACACGGGTATTGGTCAACCCATTCTTTTTCGAGTTTAGGTCGTCTGCCAGGATCTCATCCATCTTCAGACACCAATAATGCTGGAATCCCCATTGCATATTTTTCTTTTCCAAGATACGTTCCACGTAGAGCGTATCCAGTACCTTCTTCGCGAGATCCGTGGCAAACCTCTCGCGTATCACCATCTGGGCCGCGTACTGCTTGATCTCTACCTCTTTCACGTTTCCCGCCTGGTTCGAGAACAGGAGCTTGCCTGTACGGGGGGCTTTGAAGTAACGATCGTTACCGTGCGGATCCTTGATTGGCGGGATATACTCGTCCGTATGGATATAGAAGTAGTGCAACCCCGCCTCTCCGTCCAGACGGAAAGCGGCTTGATCGCAGCTAGCCTCCGCTCCCAGCTTACGGGGCTTATAGGATGGCGAGGCGGAAACCTCCAGCCAGGGGGTCTGGTCCGGATCGGCCACCCGCACCGTCCAGTTACTGGGCGAGTAGAGAAGTACCTGCGTCACGTTGGATGGGCATCCAGCACGTCCTCGAAGTTCCCGTAGATAGTCAGCCCGCCGATCGGATTGGCATCCACGCGGGTGTCGGTCTTGTCCGCGTCGAAGATACGGATCCGGTAGTTATAGACATGGTTACGGCAGACGTTGAAGTCTTTGTAATTGTCCGAACCGAGGTAGATATAGTAGGTCACGTTGCTCGGATCCTCGCCCCCCACCGGATTCTTCTTGGTGTAGACACCGCGGATCATCAGGTAGGTGGCATACTTGAAGCCTCGCTCTTCCGCATTAACCGTATACTTACCGTTATTTATGCCTTCGTTTCTTTTGAATATCTTTTCGGCATCATCCGGATTCCGGCTTGTCCCGGCAAGCCCCCGCTTGTTGATTTGCTGATAATAGCGATACAAATCCTCATAACCATACTTTCCGGCAGTCTCGGGATCTTTTCCGATCAATCCTTTCAGGTTCTCCCAGTTCTTCTCTTGGTCGTACACCCTTCCTTGCCGGTTCTCGAACATCTTGAAAGAGGCGGTATAGGTATCATTCGTTCCAACCGCTCCTTTTACGATCTCGAAGTCCAATCTTTTTCCCTCTTGGTAAAATTGTGCCGAACGGTCTGCCTTGGCAGCATTACCGGCCACGACATACGAATAATCGCCTGCGCAAATATCCAGCGAATCCGACAATGCGTTGTCGGGATGACGATATCCCCAACTACCCACGTCATCAACCGACCCGCCGCCATCCAGCAGCATGCTGCCCTTCGGAATATTGTAAAGAAACATTTCCCCGACCGCGAATTTATCTTCCGGATCGTACGGTTCGAAAGAGACATTAAAATTGACTTGCGCCGTCAGACGCTTAACCGGGATGATGTATTCCTTTTTCAACTGGCCGGTCGTGGTCAGTTCCAACGGGAGGGAGCCGGTCATGATGTGTTTGCCGCCATAAGCTCCTTCCGGAGTTCGGATCGTGGTATATTTCGCCTTCAACCCAGTCAAAGTGACCGGAGAGTTGTTGATCAAATCTTCCGTCTCGTCTCCTTCCGGCAAATTGCACAAGGCATAGATGGATTGATCCTCCACGGCGGTCAGGTAGATATTGACCGAATGGTTATCGATCGTCAATTGCTGGTAAGCTTTATTGACCAATTTCCCATCTTTGTCAAACACCATGACCAACACATTTTCCAAAGACTCCTGCTGCCCGGTCTCACCGACCCGGGTAACAATCACCGGTGCCTCCTCGGTAGAAAAGCGGAAAGTGATCATCCCTTCCGTTACCCCCTCGCCCGGGTTTGAGCCGCCCTTGTCGAAGTCGTCTTCGCAACCGGACAACAAGGCGATCAGCATGATCCATATCCAAGTATATCGTTTCATATCGCTATATTTATTGTGCGTGACAGGCTTGACGGGCATAATACGCATTTTCCTTATTTTCTCTATAATAATCATCATCAACATTGCCTGAACGGTCAATCTTTGTCGCTAATGCGTTTTTATAATAACTGGCAGAATTAGAACTCCAATAAAATTTTCCTCGCTCTATATTGCATCCGCGTTATCCTTATATTGCTTCAAGAAACATCTCAATGCGACTATCGATGGCAAGAACCAAAAAGGTTCTTCAGACTTCGCTTCTTCATAATCTATCTCAAGTTCTTTTCCCGCTTCTCCCAGAGCACAAACCTGTATGGCAGAGCCTTTAAAATCATCTATCCATGTTTTATTTATAAATTCCCGATAATTGGCCTTACCATCTGCCCAATGCTCTGTCACAACAAGAGAGCTCCAATACCCCCATCCGAGTGTCTGTCCGGCAGCCACGATATCCCCTGTAACCGCGTTTCGTTTCGTCCCAAAATCGAAACGACTGAAGCCACGATATCCGTCACTATCATCTTCCATTTTCACAATCAACGCATTGTATTGCTCCACGTACAAATCAGAGGAGGCACCGCTCACCACAGAACCGTTTTCATCAAGGGCCTCCAGTAGTAATCGGATCTTCCGTGTCTCTCGCTTATTTACCCAATCCGGGACACTCGCGTAATCAGCCATCCGAATGTAAATATCCTTTCCTCCAGTACCAGTCAATTCAGTGACATAACCGCTTGTCGTTTCGTCCCAAAACTGAATCCAAGGCGTATCCGAAGCATCACCGCCCGGTACCGCTGTCAGTTTCCAATTCTCATAAAGAATCGATGCGCTTATCTCCAAATGGTTCGTTCGCGAACCGATGCAATCGAAGATATAATATTTCTCACCGGCCTCTTCCGGCTCAGTTTTATACTTATTGCCATCCTTGTCCCGCAGAGACATCAAGGGAACAATAGGCACACTGGGAAATTCCACCGGAATATCCACTTCCTGCCAAGGTCCGGCCTCCACGGTCACCTTGGTTCCCGCCAGGCTTTCCGGATAGTCGCCTTCCGTATTATCTCCTTCCAGCTTATGCCCGATATGGTAAATCATATTCGGATGCAGGGAGTAGATCTCCGGGGTACTCTCCTTGCCTTCGTAAATGGCAGGGAAAGATTTGATCCGGGTCAATTCGCATCCCGCAACAATCTGATCATCACTACCCGGCGCATCATTATATTTATACCCCCACAGTTCTACCTTCAGCGTGGCATCGAGGGTATTATTTTGAATGGGCAGCGCATACGCCCCCATCAAGATGGTATTCTCCCGTTGTTTCCGTCCTTCCAGATGATCGGTCGGTATACTGTACAAAAGATCACCGCTTCTGGTTTGCTCCGGTCGCGGTTTGAAACTCATCAGATCGAACTTACAAAGCGTTTGGCAAACCGGTTTCCCGTCAACCGATTCACCGAAATCCTGTAGGACGGCTTGCCCTCCCGCGTCATCCCCCGTGTCAGGCCGATCCGCGCGTTTTGCTTCTGAAAGAGATTCAGGCGTACCTCTGTTACCCGATAGGGGTATTACCTATATTCAGTTTATAAGGGATGTCCGAGAGGTAGCAAAGCACTCCGGCCACGCGGCGGCGCAGTTCCACTTCCACGACATTCAAATTGTCGGGCATGAAGTCGAACGCCTGCCAACCGGCGAAAAGCTCCGAATGCGCTATGTCGGGATGGCCGTAAGCGATTAATTCTTTATCTTGTTTTTGTCAGTCGCAGCGGTTGTCGGGTCTTTCTCATAAGGCATAGGTTCGCCTGGGGCTTCTTTCGCAAGAACCGCTTGTGCCGCCGACAGTTTAGCTCCCGGTTTGGCGAATTCCGGCTGTTTATTGGCGGCATCAGCACCATAGGTCAGGCCATACGTATCGCCCGAGGCGTCGTCTAAGCCGACACATAATATCATATATTTGCCGGGGACCATGGCGATCTGGTCTTGCGGCAACAGAAGTTCAAACGTTTCGGTTTGCGGCTGTCCTTGCCCATAGCCCTCCTCTACCGAGGGATCCCAAGGGGTGCCGTTTTTCATCAGTAGCTGGGAAGCTACGACCTTGGTTTTTGCCGGGTCAATATCGTCCGCGGTCATATCACCGCAATAATAAAGGATGGCGTAGATTTGAGTCACGTGATGCAAGCTAGCCTGGCTGTACAGGTGTGTCTTGGTATCCAACTGCCCGGTAGTCAACCTAACGACGATACCCTTCTCGGGAAGACCCTCCGGAGAATCTATCGGTTCGTCAGCGCAACCCGCGAAGAGACAGGCAAGGAATATCAGGATTAAGATGCTCACATGTTTCATCATATCAGAAACTTTTCTTAAATTACTCGTTCTTGTTTTGTATAAATAGACATTATAACCGGCCCGTGTGCTTCCTTACATATAAAAAGGGGGGGGTGCCGGGGTGCTTATAGTTTCCTGTCTAGGAAACTGAATAGAGGAGCCGTGCCTTGTCGGCACAGCTCCCGTATAAAAGTGATTGTCCCTTATCAATCGGGAAGTCCGATGCGGGCGGACATTAGTCGATCTCCAGGTCGTGGATGAATTCCCACTGGTCGTTGATCTTGATTACCAACTCTTGGGATTTATCCAGCGGCTGTGGTTTATCCGGGTCAACGCCTGGTTTGTCGGGATCGTCGCCACCGCCACGCTTACCGATTTGGTACAGGTGGTTACGGTAGATGCTGTAATGATATTCCGTATCTTTCAGGGTAGCGTCGATAGAGGCGTCATCCAACTTAACAGACCAGGTCTGAAGGATGTATTCTTTGTCATCGTTAGTATCTGTTCCTTTCTTCTTACCCATCAACTGAAGCTCGAAAGTATTCAAGGTCTCATCCTTGTCGAACGGGATGACGAACTCACCGGCCAATACGGCGCCATCGGCTACGGTTACGGCGGCGTTGGTACTCATACGGGTTCTTCCATCCGGAAGTCTTGCCAAGATAGCTATTGCCATCGACCTCTTCCATAACATTTGTCCAACCATCGGTTTCACCCATGGTAAACCAGTCTTTCAAATTGATCTCATAAACGGTGTAGGCGTTATCTTCGGTCGGACCTTTGAATGCTGCGTCATTCTTCACAACATCGCTTTTGAAACCATTGACAATATTCTCCTTGCCTACTTCGGTAGCGTCGTCGTTCTGCTTGTTCAGCTGGATGGTCATATCCAGACGGTCGTTACGGTTGGAAGCGACCAAACGCAATTTGGTAGACCAACATTCTGTTGTACCATCAGTACCATCAGATAAAGCATATCCTTCTGCCGGGATATTCGAGAAGTAACCCAGCACACCGGCAACCTGACGCTTCAGCAACACGGTCCAAGAGACACTTTCCTTCGGCTCTAATGTCACCGGTTGGATTGACCGGAGAATACCTCACCGACAGCCTTGCTGGCGAATTTCGTATCTTTAGCATACTCAACAGGCTTTGTTAACAGGTAAGGGAAGCCGGAACCCGGAGTGGTGGCGAAGTTGTGGGTGATGTTGCTAGGATTTGTGATTAAAAGCCCCGGGATATCTTTCCAGTCTTTATCTTGAGTCGCTTAGTTGCCGCCCCTTGGAACTTGAACGGAGCCGGATTGCCTTTCACCTCTGTCTCGTTCTGCCTACGGCGTAGATCGTATAAGTCGAACCAGCCTCCAACTTATCCTTCCCTTCCAGCTTAATGGTTCTCTTACGGCCATATTTATATTCCTCGCAAGTATTGTCCCAGTTGTCCACATGGATGGTCTTAATCAACTTCTGTGTTCCAGTCTTCTCTTTGAAGATATACAGCATCACGTCCGTCACATCCTCGGATCCCCTGTTGTCCGTACTATACAAGGGACGAGACTTCGTGCTGAGCACGTCCGTATCTTGCATATCCAACACGATTACCTGTTCACCGGTGGCAACCTCGTTACCCGGTCCGTCCAAGATAGGATCGTCATCGTTGCCACAAGAAGTGAACGCTAACAGACCGCACAAAGCGACCGCGCCAAAGAAATAATTCTTTTTCATTTGCTTCTTCTTTTAAATGTTAAACTTCGGTTTTATCTATAAATAACGTTATTCCACATCCATGATATGCAGGGTCTCCCAGTTGTCGTTTATCAAGATGAAGATCTTGAAACGGCAGCAGCAGGGGTCGTACTCGTAGCGCAAGATGGTCAGCTCGTTGCGGCTCATCGTCACGCAGACCGGCTCCGGGGGCGATCCAGTTGCCGCCCTCCGAGGCCTGTCGCCCACGTGGTAGCGCAGATCAACCTGCGACGCCGCCCCGGTTCCGGGGAGGGGGCCAACAGGCTCTTCGCCACCATGGCCGGCTCCTCGCGCTCCCAGCTACGGTCGAAGGCCAACGTCGTCGGCTCGCGATAGCCCCCCTCGGCACTGAAACGGCTCATGATATCCGATACCTTCCACTCGCTGAAGGCATACGCCTCGGGCATCCTCTCGGTAGCAGGATCAACTTGCCCTTCAAGCGCCTCATGCCGCACGAGAAACGCTCGCTATCCAAGGCATATACCAGCGTATCGCGGGTGAAATAGGCGTCGCTACCCTCCGCGCCGCCGGGATGCAGCCCCAGCGAAGCGAGATCGCTGTCGAAAGCCGCGGTATCGCCCAGGTTGCCCCAGGCTGTCAGCACGTAAGAGCCGTAGGGAAGGTCGGCCGGTAGGGGCACCTCCACGCTTCCCGCGTCGCCTTCCACGGGTGACAGCGCGCGCTCGGCCACGACACGGCCCGTCTCCAAATCGCTCACCCGATAGGCCAAGTCCGACACATACTCCCTGAAGGGAAGATCCTCCGGACGCTCCTCCTCGTAACCCAAGCGAGCCGCCGCCGCGCTGTTGACATAATTCTTATCCGCCACCTCCAGCGAGAGACGCAACGGCGGACAAGGCTCCAGCTCGTCGCGGATGCAGCCGCACAGCAGCGCCATAGCCAATCCACCCAACAGGGTTATTCCATGCAAATGTTTTCTTTCCATCATTTTACGCCTCCTTTCCGGCTGTTCGTCATCTGCCATTCATGCTCGAGCACGGTCAAGTTGTTCTTCCCGACCTCCGAAGCCGGATAATAAGCAAGCAACTTACGGTACGCCTCGATCTTTTCGGCCAACGAAGGCATCAGTCCGCCACGCGGAAAAACTCCTCCTCGCTGAACGCGTCCGGCCGGGTGGCATACATCCGCAACAGTTCCTCGTCGGAAGTGAAACTCTTCAGCGTGTAGGTGTAACGGTACTCCACCTTGCGGTCGCGTTGCAGATAGTTCGTGCGGATACGTTCCCAGCAGGACAGACGACGGATCTCGCGCTCCTGCACATCATCGTTGTTGCCGTCGGCGGGATAACGCTCCAGGATAGCCTCCACATCGGCTGCATCCGGGTCACCGGCTTGCCGCATGGCTTCCAACACCGGCTCCCAACCTTCGGGACGGACATCGGCAAGGATACGCTCCTTCATCTCCGGGGCTATCGCCATCCTGTCTTGCAGCCAGCGGCCGGCGGCCACCGCCCGTTGGTACGCAAGGTTCGTGTTGAACCCGAACGGGCCATCGGCAGATGCCATCCCGATGATGTGTATGGAGTGTACGCTCGCCAACGAATCTTCCAAAATCGGGCGTAACGTCTTCGCCATTTTCTCCAGTTCCGCCCGGTTGTCACCCAGCGAGCCGTCTATGTCCGAACGATTGATGGTAAACTGCAAGACGGCGATCCCTTTTCCCTCCATCACTTTCGGGCGCTTCGCAGCGTGGGGCGGATCCATTGGAGCGAGAAGGTATCCACAGGCTCCGATTGCCGAAGCTTAGCCACAAACAAGGTATCTATAATTCCGCATGACGCACATCCCTCGACGGAGACCAACGCGTCTATATAGGCATCATCCCAGCCTTCAGGAACCGCGACCCGCGTCTCGTAAGGTATCTCCATCAACTCAGACCAACGGTCGGCACGGACAACCTGTCCGGGCAGGGAGTCGACATACCCTTCCAGCACCTTTTTCCTATATATTTTCTTCGCATAAACCGGCGCGTCAACGGCTACCGGCTCATACATATCCGCCACCTCGCCATCGGGTGCCACCAAACGGGGCGTAATAAGCAAACGTCCCCTTTTCGACAAATAATCCACCGGCACCTGAAACTTCATTTTCACCGTTCCCTTGCTTGAGGGATCAAGCATCACCTCACCCAACCTCGGAGACACGGAGACACCAACGGGTGTCTTGACCGGCGAGCAACTCTCGAATATCCCCAAGGAAAAAAGAGCGACCAACAATTTTTGTGAATGAAATCTCATACCGTTAGAATATATAAATCAATGACAGGGCAGCTTTGGTAGGCCCGAAATAGTTCTTATGTTTGTCTTCTCCGCACTTCTCGCAATAGACGCGGGGGCTCTCCTCATACCACAGGCGGGCATAGCCGATACCGATGGCGGCCTCCAGGTTCCAATGCGGCGAGAGAATCCAGTCGTACCCGTAAGTGAAACCTCCTCCGGCCAGATAGCCATCGTAGCGTTTCTTCTTGAATCCCCCGAAGTACTGCGCCCCATGCAAGTGCATACCGACAAAGTGCCCCTCGGACTTCTCGCAGAACCAATATTTCAACTCAGGTTGTACCAACCAGAAACGCATCTTCTTGTCGTCCTTGAATGTCCAAGGATTGTAGGATCCGGACAGTTCCAGCGTATATCTCGGGCTAAGAGCTACTTCCAATCCTAGATTCGGCGTAGTGGTCGCCACATCAAGGTATTGGTCTTCAATGCCACGTCTTGCGACTTGGCTGTTTGCGCAACCCACAAAAACAATAGAAAAAATAATAAAAACTTATATCTCATCATTTATTATTTGTTTTTTGTCCGCCTTCCGCACATGACACTCTTTCGCTATCAGGCGACTGACATATCGGCAGTGGCATACAGAACAACGCTTCTTCGTTCTTACGAAATGCGGCCTCCCGCCGTATCTATGCATACTTCTCTTTTCCGGTTACCCTTTCAGAGCCTTCCTTCTAGCCATACACAAAAAAACTTAAAAGTTCTTCCTCTTACAA
>ENA-OQEB01000178-OQEB01000178.1-human-gut-metagenome-genome-assembly--contig:-NODE-178-length-26563-cov-2.061999_pt1 | contig 26563 bp, 28 predicted proteins | sample MGYA00242787_ERZ504619 | MGnify/ENA primary metagenome ERZ504619 (study PRJEB26092, sample SAMD00036317) | human gut metagenome | host: Homo sapiens | study: EMG produced TPA metagenomics assembly of... | reverse complement strand
CCGAACGGTGTCCCGGGTAACGAGGATACAGGCACGATGTCCGCTTGGGCTATTTTCTCCATGATGGGCTTCTATCCGGCTTGTCCGGGCGACGTGAACTATGTATTGACTTCCCCGACTTTCGATAAGGTTACGATCCAGCTCGACAAGAAATTCTATCCTAAAGGCGAATTGGTAATCGAGTCTAAGCATAGTAATCCGGAAGCGATCTATATCAAGGACGTTTTCGCCGGCGATAAAAAGCTAAAGGCTACACCATCTCGCAAGAGGAATTGGTGAATGCCGGAACCTTGCGTTATATCCTCGAGGATACGCATAAGTAAGCCTAGATAAAGATATACCGAATTTGATATTTACCGGACGCAGATGACACCGACAAGCACGGGTGATCTGCGTCCGGTTTATTTTTTGATATCCTAAAACCATTTGATCTTCCTGAATATAAAAAAGGCCGTAGCGGATAGCAAGATCGAGAGCAAGATAATAACCACGAAACCATGCGGCATATCCTCCATGTAGATCGGGACGTTCATCCCGTAGAAGCTAGCGATTAATGTCGGAACCATTAAGATAATGGAAAGTGATGTCATACGTTTCATGATCGTGTTCACGTTGTTGGATATGATAGAGGCGAAAGCGTCCATCGTACCCGTAAGAATATCGCTATAGATATTTACCGTGTTATGGGCCTGTTTCAACTCGATCTCCACGTCCTCCACTAAATCCTTGTCGATATATTGCGGCTCTTGGAAAATATTCTGGAGCTTGGCCAGCATCACCTCATTCCCGCGGATGGAGGTGTTGAAGAATACCATGCTTTTCTCCAGCTTCATCAACGCTAGCAGATCCTCGTTGCGGATGCTTTTCTCTAACGCCTTTTCCGCCTCGGTGACGGCGTAATTGATTTGTTTCAGGTATTTAAGGAACCATACGGCCGATGAGTGGATCAGCCGGAGGATCAACTCATACTTGTTTTTAATCTGGAGTTCCTTCCGTTGGGTATAGCGGATGAAATCGGGGATCAAGTCCGTCTTATGGTAACATACGCTTACGATGATCTCATTGTTCGTGATGATACCGATCGGCACCGTATTGAACGGGATGTCATGATCTTGGTTCTGCAACGGGATACGTAAGATGGTAAGCAACCAATTCCCCTCGTACTCGATACGGGGACGCTCGTCCGTATCGGCTATATCGCTCAAGAATGATTCGGGTACGTTAAATCGATCCATCAAGAATTGAAGATCTTCGGGAGTCGGGCACTCTACGTTTACCCAACTGTTAGGAAGCCATTGGTCCTTCTCCACATAACCGGCCTCACAATAAAGAAATTGTCTCATTATTGCCTCCTTTCGTGTTTAATCCGAGCAGAGGATCAATGAAACCCTCCGCCTCGTTAGTTCATACTCTGTTCTGTTTCTAGCGGGATACTGTCGTCCATAATTTGAAAATTACTTTTTACGGCGCAAAGATAATACTTTTTTACGTAAGTAAAGTTATGTCGCTGTATGCTGACAGCAATATTGTTGCCAGTTTACGTTAGCATAGGCTTACTTCTCTGAGAGTATTGCGATACTTCTGGTAATAGTACTGGCCGTCTATTCAATCCCGCATTTTCCCTCTTCGTTGAAGTAGAAGAAGAGCCCGGTATCTATGCTGGCCGGGCCATGGATACGGTTTACGGCGGGTTCCCATGCGGGCATCAACTGGAGTACCCGTAAGGCTTCATCGCGGAACTCATCATAGGTTTTCCCCGTATTGCGAGGATACAGTATATTCTCGGGTAGCTTATGGGATTCTGTAACATTCCTAAGGAATCGATCGTGAAGGAGTAGAAGAGTCGTACCTTCGTGCCCGTACCTTTATAAGATTCGGGATAACGCAGGTTCTGTTCGAAGAAACGGATCATGGCTTCTCTTCCTCCCTTGAACTCGGCCATGGGGCGAGGCTCGTGGAGCCGGCTGGCGAAGCGTGTGTATTCCTCATAATCTTCCGGGTTATCGGATAGGTAGAATGTGGCGGTTAAAGGGTAATGGACGAGGCCGGCGCCATGTCCGGTGCTGACGCTCTTATGCACCCGGTACAATCCCGGAGGGTTTTCCTTGAGTTCGGGTAGCAAGGTGGCCGAGAAATCGTCTCTTGTCTGGTTAGGAAAGATCGGATAGCCGAGAGCGACGAAGGCGGTGGGTTGCGGGATTCCTTTCCATGCCCTCCCGTCGAAACGCTCGATGAAATACTCTTCGCCTCCCATCCCTTCCAGGTCGGTATGGTTGGTGATAGCGATCTCGATCCGCTCGATGTTGGTTGGGTAGACGTTCGGTCTTACTCGCATGGAGAAGTGGGTGGTGTCCATGCTGATAGCTTCCTCGGGTGGCCGGTCGTAAGGGCCTCCGCCGATCCGGATGAGGGGTGAATTGAATACGTAAGTCTTGAAAGCCTCCACATACTCCTTCTCCGCTATGATAAGCTGTAGGAAGACGGAGTCGTCCGTGTTCCAGAGGGAGGTCAGGTTGCCGCGGATCTTCCGTAGATGCGGGGGAAGGGTATCGTATTCCTTGCCGAAGAACAATTCTATGCTGTCCCGTATCTGCTTGGCGGTCCATCCTTCCGTGGAAACTGAAGATGCGGCATGGGTATCAGTCGGTAACGGTAGGGTATCTTGCCGTGCTATGGATTGGGAGTCGGCTGAGTAGTCGCTACTGTTTTCCCCTTTCTTTTGTTTGGTATGGCAGCCGTATAATAGGCAACCTCCCATGATAACTAATCCGATAAAATACGCTTTCATGATTCGACAGGTTTTAATTCCTAAATATAAAGAATCTTTTTCAGAAATGGGTAAAAGATATTACCTTTGACTCCCCAAATAGAAAGAATGATGGCAGAAGGAACAAGAAATACAGGAAGAGGAAGGAAAAAGCCTGTGGAGATGCTCCCCGATATGGGGCGTCTTCAGCCACAGGCCCGTGAGTTAGAGGAGGCTGTGTTGGGTGCGTTGATGCTGGAGAAAGATGCGTACTCGATCGTCAGCGAGATCTTGAAGCCGGAGTGTTTCTATGAGAAAGCGCATGAGAAGATTTATGCCGCTATCGTAGACTTGGCGTTGAGCCAGCGTCCCGTGGATATGCTTACCGTAACGGAGCAATTGAAGAAACGGGGAGAATTGGAGGATGTAGGCGGACCGTTTTATATCTCTCAACTTACCAGCAAGGTGGCCAGTAGCGCCCATATCGAGTATCACGCCCGGATCATTGCCCAGAAATATCTGGCGAGGGAGTTGATCTCTTTCACGGCGATGATCCAAGGAAAGGCATTTGATGAGACGCTCGATGTAGAGGACCTGATGCAAGAGGCGGAGGGCAAGTTGTTCGAGATCTCGCAACGTAACGTAAAGAAGGATGTCACCCAGATCAACCCCGTCATCAAGGACGCTATGGAGATGTTGCAAAAGGCGGCCCTCCAGAAGGAAGGTCTGAGCGGATTGCGTACGGGCTTCGAGGGGTTGGATAAGATGACTTCCGGTTGGCAGAATTCAGACCTTATCATTATCGCCGCCCGTCCGGCCATGGGTAAGACGGCCTTCGTTCTTTCCATGGCGAAGAATATGGCGGTGAATTTCAATACGCCTGTCGCCCTGTTCTCGCTCGAGATGAGTAACGTGCAGTTGGTAAACCGTCTGATCGTGAATGTCTGCGAGATACCGGGTGAGAAGATCAAGAGCGGACGCTTGGAGAGCTACGAGTGGGAACAGCTGGATTTTAAGATCAAGGAGCTTTACGACGCCCCGATCTTCGTGGACGATACCCCGAGCTTGTCCGTCTTCGAGCTGCGGACGAAAGCCCGTCGTCTGGTGCGTGAGCATGGCATTAAATGTATCATTATCGACTACCTTCAGTTGATGAACGCCAGCGGTATGAACTTCGGTAGCCGTGAGCAGGAGGTGAGTACGATCTCCCGCTCGTTGAAGGGATTGGCCAAGGAATTGAATATCCCGATCATCGCCTTGTCGCAGTTGAACCGTGGTGTGGAAGCCGTCAAGGCGTGGAAGGTAAGCGTCCGCAGCTAGCCGACTTGCGTGAGTCCGGAGCTATCGAGCAGGATGCCGATATGGTATGTTTCATCCACCGTCCCGAATATTATAAGATTACGGAAGACGAGCGGGGGAAATTCCCTGATCGGTCTCGCCGAGATCATTATCGCCAAGCATCGTAACGGTGCCGTGGGGGATGTCCGGCTGCGCTTTAAGAGCGAGTTCGCCAAGTTTATGAACGTAGAGGAAGATATAGCGGTAAGGGAATTCTCCTCAACCATGAACGGTGGAGACCCGATGCCCCCGATCCCATCGCCGGGAGCTGATTTCCTAAGTCAAGGTAGCAGCAACGAGGTTCCGTTTTAATATAGCATGAATGAACGAAAGAGGCGAAAACGTTTGCGGTAGATTTTTCGCCTCTTCTTTTCTGTTTCGTTGGCGAATCCGGTTCGAATCTTCTATCTTTGTGATTGAAAACAAATTACTGAATCAGCCATGACGAGACACTTAGTTCCGGTATCTATATACCTGTCGCTGTTGCTTAGCTGCAACTCGCCGAAAGAATACAAATCCTTTGATGAATACCCTTCCTATGAGGGAGACGATCTGGAGTTGTTCTATTCTCCCACGAAATCCGTGTTCACCCTTTGGGCCCCGACGGCGGAAGAAGTCCGCTTGAATCTTTACGCCTCCGGTGAAGGAGGGGAGCCTGTCCGCCGGTTGCCGATGAAATCCTCGGACAAGGTACGTGGCGTATCTCCGTGAGCGAGGATCTGAAAGGCTCCTTCTATACCTTCCAGATCCGTATCGGCGATAAATGGCTGGATGAGACTCCCGGTATCTGGCGAAAGCCGTCGGGGTGAATGGAAACCGTGCGGCCGTGATCGATTGGGCGGCTACCGATCCGGAGGGCTGGGAGGCGGATAAATCTCCCGAGTTGAAAAGCTTCTCCGATATTATCATCTACGAGATGCATCATCGGGATTTCTCGATCGCCGCGAACTCCGGCGTGACGCATAAAGGTAAGTTTCTCGCCTTGGCGGAGGAGGGCACGAAAGGGCCGGGCGGCGTGGCTACCGGCGTGGATCATCTGAAGGAGTTGGGCGTTACCCATGTCCATATCCTTCCTTCCTATGATTATGGCTCGGTGGACGAGACTCGCTTGCAAGATAATGTGTACAATTGGGGGTATGATCCCAAGAACTATAACGCCCCCGAGGGGAGCTATTCCACCGATCCTTACAATCCCGAGGCTCGTATCCGTGAGTTCAAGGAGATGGTGCGGGGATTGCACCGGAATGGTATCCGTGTGATCATGGACGTGGTTTACAATCATACCTTTGTGGGTGACGGGTCGAATTTCAGCTTGACCGTCCCCGGTTACTTCTACCGTCATAAACCGGACGGAAGCTATTCGGATGCCTCCGGCTGTGGTAATGAGACCGCTTCGGAGCGGGCGATGGTACGCCGCTATATTGTGGAGTCCGTGAAATATTGGGCCGAGGAATACCACGTGGATGGTTTCCGTTTCGACTTGATGGGCATCCATGACGTAGAGACCATGAACGAGGTAAAAGCCGAGTTAGCTAAACTAGATCCTTCCATCTTCGTATACGGCGAGGGCTGGACCGCTAGCGATTCCCCGCTACCAGAAGATCAACGGGCGATCAAGGTAAACGCCCCGAAACTGAATGACGTGGCCGTATTTAGCGATGACCTGCGGGATGCTTTAAAAGGAAGCGTGTTCGAGACTACACAGGCCGGTTTCGCCTCCGGAAAGCCGGAAGGCAATGAGGAGTCTATTAAGTTTGGTATCGTAGGCGCTATCCGCCATCCGCAAATCGACTATAACCAAATATTATATTGCAAAGCGCCTTATGCGAACAAGCCTACGCAAGTGATCAACTATGTCTCTTGCCACGATGATCTTTGTTTGATGGATAAGTTGAAGCTCTCGGCTCCGAAAGACGCTACCCCGGATGAGTTGATACGATTCGGCAAGTTGGCCCAGACCATCATCTTCACCTCGCAAGGAGTACCCTTCATGCGGGCAGGAGAGGAGTTGCTGCACGATAAGAAGGGCGTACATAACAGCTATCAATCGCCCGATTCAATCAATGAGATCGACTGGTCTTTGAAGGCAAAAAACAAGGATGTTTTCAACTTATACTAAGGATTTGATCGCCCTTCGTAAGTCACACCCGGCTTTCCGTATCGCCACGGCCGAGGGAGTGAGGGAGGCCCTTCAATTCCAAGAAGTGAACCAGCGGTGTCGTAGCGTATACCTTAGGGGAGCATGCGAACGGGGATAGTTGGAAGAAGATTATGGTTATCTTTAACGGGAACCGGAAGGCGGTAACGGTTTCTCTGCCGGAAGGAACATGGGTTCCGGTTTGTAAGGATGGTCGGATTTATCTGGACGGTAAAGGTTCCGTACAGGGTAAAACTACCGTAAGCGCCTCTTCCGCCTTGATCTTGAAACAAGATTAATACGGAACTAAATCAAAGAAAATCCCCCGGGACATCTCGAATATCTCGAGCGTCCCGGGGGATTTTTTATTAAATCACTTACTTATCTGATTATTTGTAAGCCTCGCCTTTTACAGCTGCGATACCTGGAAGAACCTTACCTTCGATAGCCTCAAGAAGAGCGCCACCACCTGTAGAAACGTAAGATACGCCGTTAGCCAAACCGAATTTGTTAACGCAAGCAACAGAGTCGCCACCACCTACTAAAGAGAAAGCGCCGTTCTTCGTAGCCTCAACGATAGCCTCGCCAACCGTGCGAGATCCGTGCGTAAAGTTCTCGAACTCGAATACACCCGTAGGACCGTTCCAAAGGATCGTCTTAGAGTTCTTGATAACGTCAGCGTAGATAGCCTCGGTCTTCGGACCTATGTCAAGACCTTCCCAACCATCAGGAATCTGATCTACCGGAGCGAAATCAGTCTTAGCGTCGTTGCTGAAATCGTCAGCGATCTTAGCGTCAACAGCCAATACCAAGTTTACGCCTTTTTCTTTCGCTTTTCTTGATCAAATCAAAGAGCAAGATCCAACTTATCGTCCTCGCAAATAGACTTACCGATCTTACCGCCTTGCGCTTTCGTGAAAGTATAAGTCATACCACCCGTGATGATCAAGTTGTCTACCTTGTTCAACAAGTTCTCGATGATCTCGATCTTAGAGGAAACCTTAGAACCACCCATGATAGCTGTGAACGGACGTTGGATGTCGTTCATAACCTTATCGACAGCCTTCACTTCCTTCTCCATCAAATAACCGAACATCTTGTTGTCCGTATCGAAGTAGTCAGCGATCAAAGCCGTAGAAGCGTGAGCACGGTGAGCGGTACCGAACGCGTCGTTTACATAGCAGTCAGCGTAAGAAGCCAATCTCTTCGTGAACTCTTTCTGGCTTTCTTTAACGGCTTTCTTGGCAGCCTTCTTCTCCTCGTCGGAGGCGTCTTCAGCCAAACCTCTTGGTTTGCCTTCTTCCTCAGCGTAGAAACGAAGGTTCTCAAGCAACAAAGCTTCGCCCGGTTGCAAAGCGGCAGCCTTAGCGCCGGCTTCTTCGCCAATACAGTCGTTTGCAAACTGAACATCTACGCCTAACAACTCAGAAAGGTGCTTCAATATGTGCTTCAAGGAGAACTTATCGGTAGTGCCTTTCGGACGGCCTAGGTGAGAACCGATAATTACGCTACCACCATCCGCTAAGATCTTCTTTAATGTAGGAAGAGCGGCACGCATACGAGTGTCGTCGGTGATGTTGAAGTTTTCGTCCAATGGAACGTTAAAGTCAACTCTTACAAATGCCTTTTGCCGGCAAAATTGAAATTGTCAATTGTTTGCATAACTATTGTATTTAATGTCTGTATTAAAATGTTCTTTTAATCGCTTGCAAACTTACACAAAATATTTCATTTGGCTGTTTGCGCTTGCTTTAAATTTTATACCAATTTGAAACGTAGCCGTAATCTCCCGTCGGCATAGTCGTAATTCAATAGCTTGAAATGTCCGATCTCGGATGTATTCGCCACGTGCGATCCGATACATGCGCAGGCATCGTAATCGCCTATGCGTACGATACGTAATGTATCGCTGGCATCATCGGGCAATTTACTTAAATCCACGATACCGCCGGCCTTTTCTTTTGGCATGAACTCGATGGTTACGGGTAGGTGCCGGTCGATCACCTCGTTTATCTTCTTCTCGACCTCAGCCATGGCCTCTGGCTAGGCTCCTCCGCCAATAGATAATCGCATTTAGACTTCTTCCTCTCTATGTGTGCGTTCTTAGACCGGGGGCATCCGAACATCCGCACCATTGTCTGGTTTAAGATATGTTCGCCGTGTGCATAGGAGGATACTCTTGCTTGTTGTGTTCGTTTAATTGGATTTCTTGTTTCATGTATTTGATGTTTTGATTGTATTTCGTGAAAAATATGCTCAAATGTACGAAATAAATCTTTAGTTTTGTAAAGTCATAGAAAACACCTTAAAGGAACGATATGCCAGCTAAGCGCTTATTTGGAATAATATCTATCATATTTCTCTTTGTTACCTGTATATCATGTAAATCCTCTACAGACTTATCGGAGGAGAAGCGTATACTCGTGATTCAATCTTACGAAAAACATTTTCCCGCCTATGAGAAGATGAAGGAAATCATGTCGAGTGAATTGCGGAAGAAGGGGATACATGCGAGTGTCTATTCTTTTTATTTGGATTGTGAGCAATATTCGGAGAAGCAACAGCGACAGAAATTATTCAAGAAACTGAATGGGTTATCGACATGGAACCCGGATATTATTCTGGTCAATGACGATCAAGCCTTAAACGCTTTGATAAGTAGCAGGCATCCCCTCGCTAAATCGATCCCGGTCGTGTTTATGGGGGTTAGTTATCCCAATATCCCGATCATCCGGAAATATCCGAATATGACGGGCTTTTATGATAAACCGGATTATAAGAGGAATATAGAATTGATACGGCGGCTTGTTGGTAATTGCATCGTCATAAGAGTCTCGGATGATACCTTTCAGGATAATATGATGCTGGCGGACATGAATGCGCAGATTCAGGATATTTGTGCCGTGAACAATATATATTCCTTGGATCGGGTACGTTTATCCGGAAAGAACGGGATTTCGATATCGGATATACCTAAGATAAAGCCGGATACGATGTATATAAGCACACTCAGTACGAAATCGGCGAATGCCTGATTAAGGGATTCGGCGAGAATTATTATAATAAAGCGTATCTGGCAACCAAGAGGGATTATATGACAATCTCGTTGGGGCGGCTCAGCGCCTTTCCATGTTTCTCCGTGATCAATGAGTTGATCGGAAATCAGAATGGCGTAGTTGGCGGGTATGTCACTGTCTTTAAGGATGAGGTAGAGGGGGCTGTAAACCGGGTCGTCTCTATCTTGAAAGGAACGCCCCCGTCCGATTTTCCGCAAATCGAAGGAGTAACAAGGCTTATGTTTTTGATTACGGTGTGTTAGAACGTTGGGGCATTGATAGTAGTAAATTGCCGGAAGGAGCTATTATTGCGAATATGCCGTTTGTCGTTCAATATAAATATTATATATGGGCTGCCGGCTTTATTCTGGTGGTGATGTTGCTTCTGCTTTTTAGTTACCAAAGAAAGCGATATATACAGGAGGCTTTACATAAGAAGGATGCGCAGGAGAAGTTAAAAAGGGAGAAGACTTTTCTTTCTTTTGCGTTGGATAGCGGCAACATTTTCGCTTTTCGGTATAGCAAAGGGGTATTCGAGTTTGATAATAGATTCTACCATTATTTAGGTATGCCCTGTGTACCGATGAAAATCGAGGAGTTTCAGGATGCTATACATCCTGAAGAACTGGATAATTTCCTTCGAGACCGGAATCTGCTGGATAGTGGCTTTCTTTCCCGGAAAGTGACGCAACGTCGTTGTAACTTTAATAAGAAGGGGTATGAGTGGTGGGAATTTCGCTATGCCCAAAATAAGAATGAGAAAGATTCGGTTTCCGGTGACGAAGCTGTTGAGGTAAGTGGCTTATGCTTGAATATCCAGCGGATAAAAGATACGGAGAATAGCCTTATAGCCGCCCGCCAGAAAGCGGAGGAATCCGATCGGATGAAATTAGTCTTTCTGGCGAATATGAGCCATGAGATACGTACGCCTCTGAATGCGATCGTAGGCTTCTCCCAATTGCTCAATTCGGATATGCCTTTGGAACCGGAGGAAAAGGCGGAGTTTATAGATCTGATTACCAAAAACAGTGACCTGTTGCTTAAGCTGATCAACGATATCTTGGATCTATCACGCATAGAATCCGGTAGCATGTCTTTCTCTTATGAGAACCTCGATCTGAGTAACTGATGGGAGATATCTTCCATACGCATCAATTGATGATGCCGGAGGGAGTGGAGTTAAAGATAAGGGTTCCCCATGAACCTCTTATCATCCGTTCGGATCATTTCCGGTTGACGCAGGTTTGTACCAATTTCATTAATAATGCGGTGAAGTTTACCGCTAAGGGATATATCGAGATCGGATACGAACTTAGCGCAGATGGAAAATCGATCCTTATTTCCGTGAAAGATACGGGTAAGGGCATTCCTGATGATAAAAAGGAAAAGGTATTCGAGCGTTTCCAGAAACTAGATGAGTTTGCCCAAGGTACAGGCTTGGGGTTAGCGATCTGCCAGAGTATCGTTCATACGTTTCATGGAAGCATATCGCTTGAATCCGAGGTTGGTGTAGGTAGTAAGTTTACGATCTCGCTACCTTATACCCCGGGGTTGGAGCTGGAGGAAAGAACTTAATTACCTTCGATGAATCGTTTATTGGCCCTCGCTTCTTCCTGCCATTGGGGGATGACGGTTTCTAAAAACTTTTGTTTGGCCTGTTGCTCGGCTTCCATATCGAGGCCGATATATTGCTGGGCTTTCGCTTTCGTGGAGATATCCGGCATCGGAACGTCTTGGGTATAGCCTAGCTGCGCTAAGACCTTCATGATCTGGATGCGGGCTTGGGTAGACTTATCGAGTCCGCTGCCCAAGATACGTGTGACTTCTTGGGGCGCGTGGAAAGCCGCCCCGTGTGAGGCCACGGCGAAGTCCCAACGCCATTGTGCCTGCCGGAGCAGTTTTAATACGTTTTTCATTTGAGATTCCGTAGCGCCTTTGTCCCAAGCGAATTTCGCTTCTATATGGGCTTTTGTCAATTCTTCCTCTACACGCATGCGTATGGCGTAGACTTTGTTTTGCCGTTCATAAACATCCTTGCGTAAGTCTCCTCACTTTCCCGGTGGCAGGCTTGGCAAGTACGGTCTATCATCGCCAACGGCTTTTGATATGATGGTTGTTGTACCGGTTCTCATCTTCCCCGATAGCAGGCATATGGCATTCTCTGCAGGAAACGCTCTTTGCCCGTGAATGCCCATCTGGAATAACTCGAAATCCGGATGTTGCGCCTTTATCAAATGTGCCCGGCTTAATTTATGGGTGAAATCGGTGAAGTTTATGCTATCGTAATAGGCTTCTATATTTTCTACTGTATAACCTTGATCCCAAGGTAAGGCTAGTATACGATCTTCTCCTTGGAAATAATATTCGGCGTGGCATTGGGCGCATACTAGAGATCGCATCTCTTGCTCGGTTGCGTCCTCTATACGTAATCCGTTGCGCTTATAGGCACTTTTCAAGAATGAGCGGGTCACGCGCAATCCCATGCTCTGCGGCTCATGGCAGTCTGCGCATCCGATTGGATTCACGATCTCGTTGCCTAGCTCCGCCCATTTCTTCTTATATAAGGTCTTGGCATTGGTGGTCGTTAATAAGCGGGGTATGTCCGGACTTTTACATGCCCAGCATGCGGCAGGCTGGGGACACTCGTCGGGGTCATGGGAGCGCCGGTCCGCAGGCTTTTGTATAGATCTTCTATGGAATACATATGCCTCTGGGACTTAGATAATCTTTGGAGAAAGCGTATCCTGCCCATAATACCATCATTCCGGGATGTTCGGCCAAGATATCAGCTTGTTGGTTCCCATTAAACAAACTGCGGAAAGTCGTGTCCGAGGTTTGTTTCCAACTTTGGTACTCATTGGAATAACGAAGGTCTATAGAGTCGCTGTTTTGTTGATCGATTGGCTGATCATCGGTATTGTCGATGAATTTGATGCTATCTTGTCCGGTAACAGTAGTACGTAAGATCACTAATACGATAATGACGATTAGACTTATGGCTATAGAAGTTTTATAGTGTGCTTTCAAGTTGTTTACCTTTTATCTTAAATAAAATATTCTTTGTATTAACTGCGAATATATGAATAATAATGATACGACCGGTAGAAATTGAAAAAATCCTTATTTCATTGCTTCCGAAGACGCTGGATGAAATAAGGATTCTCAAGTGACTCGCATAGGATTCAAACCTATAACCTTCTGATCCGTAGTCAGATGCTCTATTCAGTTGAGCTAGCGAGCCAATCTGTAAATGAATTTGAATATTCAAGTGACTCCTAAAGGATTCAAACCTTTAACCTTCTGATCCGTAGTCAGATGCTCTATTCAGTTGAGCTAAGGAGCCAAGATATATTCTATTGCTATCTTCGAATGGTGACCGCGACAGGATTCAAACCTGTAACCGGCTGATCCGTAGTCAGCTACTCTATTCAGTTGAGCTACGCGGCCATTGTTTCGTGATTGCGAGTGCAAAGGTACGTTTTTGTTTTAAATATGCAAACGTTTCGACTACTTTTTTGCGAATTTAATCTAACATTTTTGGATTGAAGATCAGGTAACCAATGTTTAAGCCAAAGTTGAAATTCTCCTTCGGATAACTGTATCCGTTGGCGTACAGACTGATACATAAGAATGGCAATTGCAATACGACCGCCGCTTCACCCATATAATTAAACGAGTGCAAAAACTTACCATAATGCGGGATTCCGACATACGGGTTGTTTTCCGGCACCGTCTTTTGTATTTCATAGAGTGGAGCGAAGCCATACATATCCAACCGGAAGTGCAGAAGCTTGCTTAACTTCAAGATCGGGGAAAGCCCAAAAGCCACATATTGGTTCGCCCGGAACGCCTCGTTGAATACAATCTCGCTATGGGGTGTCGGGGTAAACGCCGGGGCCTGTAATACGCTAGCCGTATAGTTATTCATGAGGTTCTTGCTGGATATGACCATTTCCGCCAAATAACCTAAGTTGAAACGGTTGCTCAGCGTCTGGTATTGGTTCCAGCGCCCTTTCAGTTGCAGCCAGCTATGCACTTTGCGACCAATCGGGGCTTCCGTCGTGGCGGAAGTGGGGGATGGGGTATACTTCTCCGTACCGGTTACGTATTGGGCGATTAGGAATTGCTGTTTTCCGCTTATCGGGTATTGTTTGGTGTTGAGTGAGTTTTGCTCGATACTTAACGAGCCGCTGAATAAATCGTACCAGCTATGGTCGAAAGAGGCGTTCGGGAAAGGTATCGTGGTGCTCTGCAAATAGAAATCGTTCAACCGTCCGTAGGCGAACCCGATCTCCGCTTTCGCGTGGTTGAGGAAGGGGAAGCCTAATTTTAGTTTCATGTACAGTTCTTTCTGCTTAATCATGGCGGGCACTATATCCTCATAAAAGAGGGATTGGCTTTCCGTGTATTTCTTGTCCGAGAAGACTCCTTGCCAATTTAAATAAGTGGGGATTTGCGTTTGCAGGTACATCCGGCCACTCAACATGACACCACTAAAGGAGTTACCCACTTGAAAGTTCGAGTTTACGTCGGCGGCGAACCGTCCCAGATATTGATACCCCAATCCTAGGTATAATTGATTCGCTTGATGAGACGATACGTTTCCACCGAAGCCAACCGTGATCTCTTCTTTCATCTTCACGTCCAGGTAAAGATCGAATTTCTTCTCTTTCCGGTTATAAACGGCATGCGGCATGATTTCCCTAATCTTGGAATAGGTCAGCATCTTGAAATAAGCCCGCTTGAACTCTTCCATGGAGAACTCGTTATTGATATCCCTGTGTAATTGGGCCTCTATGTATTTACGCTGGGCCTCGGATACGCCCGTCACGTAAATATTGCGGAAGATCAGCGGGGGAAGGTTCTCTTTATAGGCTTTTCTTCTTTCGGTAACCTCATTTAAAGGCACTTCCCGGGGAACCCGTTGCTTGATGGAGTCGATCATGGAAAGGGTACGTTTATACCGATGTCCATAAGCTCCTTACCTTTCTGGAAATCCAATAAGGAGACGGTGGGAAAACTGAATTTAATCATCATGCCATCTTCCTCCGGTACCTCGTAATCGGTCTTTTGCATGATCATGGTCTCGATCTGGTTATAAGGATTCTCCGAAGGCTTTTTATTCCCTCCCGATACCGTCGATCCGAAAATGAAATCCGGGTGGAACGCGTCTTTCATCGGGCCTACCGGGAAATTATCGTAGATACCTCCATCGAATAAAGGAATACTGTCTTTCCATATGGGCTGGAAGAAAAACGGGAAAGTCATGGAGCACGTACGGCGTCTCCCAGATCCCCATTCTTAAAGATGATCGGCTTTTTAGTATATATATCCGAGGCCACGCAACGGAAAGGGACAAACAGGTTGTCGAAATTCCACCCCGCCTTTGCCGTCGCCTGCGAGAACAAGGCCATGAACGCCTGATTCATCTGTATGGGATTGATCAAGCTTTGCGGTAAGAAGCTAGCCTTGATCTGTAGGGAATCGGACATATCGATGGAGAAATGCGCGAATTCCGGGGTCGGGTAAGGTCCTTGAAATAATAGGTATATTGCTCCTCCACCGTACCTGTTTGCCAATAGGAGAACTCCTTGGAAAGCATCAGCTCCAGCATCTCCTCGGGGGAATATCCCATGGCGTATAAACTACCGATAATCGCCCCGATGGAGGTACCGGTAATATAATCGATCGGTATATTATTTTCTTCCAGCGCCTTGATCACTCCGATATGTGCCGCTCCTTTGGCACCGCCGCCACTGAGTACCAACTACTTTCTGGGCGGAAACAATCTGAATGGCAGCAAGGAATAAGGCTATGATAACTGTTATTTTCCTCATATGAACCCAATCTGTTTTTCTTCTCCAAATGTAAGAAGTATTTCTTTAGAAACATAAACATTTTGTTTTTTCGTATTGTTGAGTTATCAATACAATTAAAACAGAAGATGTTATGAAAGAGAAAGAATTGAATAGGGAAGAGCGGAATAAGACCGTTATGGAGACTGGTGCTTTGGTCATGGCTGAGTTTTATGCGGATTGGTGCCCTCATTGCCAGAAAATGATGCCGATCGTGAAGGAGTTCAAGGAATTGGAGAAAGGAAAATTAGAAGTGGTACAAATCAATATCGAGGAGGAGAGCGCTCTTGCCGATTTGTATACGGTGAATCGATCCTACTTTTATCCTGCTACGGAAAGGGGAGGCTTTGTGGAGACAATCCGGCGAGATGAACTTGGATAGGTTGCGGAAAGTGGTCGAGGATGTCGTGGGCTGAAACTAAAAAACCCGTTCCCCCGAGAAGGAACGGTTTTTTATATATGTGAGGATTGGTTTATCCGATCAGTTCTACGCTACGTTTGATGAATTGGCTTAAGGCCTCTCCCTTCAGCATACCGTTTCCTAACAAAGCAAGGTCGATCAACTGACTAACTGTCTTGTTCGTACCGGCGTACTCGGCGAGAACTTGGTTGCGTTGCTCACGAAGCTCATCCAGCTTATGGTTGGTGTTGGTCATATCCTCTTTCTCTTGCGCCGTGATCTCATCTTCTTTCTTTTTGCTTTGAGCCTCACGTAAGTCGGCTTGACGAGCCTCCCACCCTTTGATATCGCTAAGGATCGGTTTTAACTTCTCGTCGCAAGCTTGCTCCTCTTCAGTTAATACTTTCTTGATCAACGGATGATCCGTATTCAATACGAAGTTGAAGCTATCCGGCATCTCGCCATAGAAAGACATACCCGGTTGCATAGCGGACATCTCACGCATTCTTCGCATATACTCGCTTTGTGTCAACATGACAGGGTTCGCGTTTTCGCCCAATGCCTCGAATGTTACGTAGAACTCGGTCTTGTTCAATTTCGGCATCTGACTCTTGAATACTTCCTGCATGGCCATTTTCTGCTCCTCGCTCAAGGTTACCTTATTCGAGTCTTCCTTGCGGATCAGGTTATCGATCGTATCGCTATCCACACGAACGAAGCGGCTCTTCTCGAACTTCTGCTCCAATTGTCCGATCAAGTGTACATCCAATTGTCCGTCCATTTCCAAGACGCTGTAACCTTTGTCCTTTGCGGCTTGTATATAGCTGTATTGCTCGTCTTTATTGGTGGTATACAGATAGATTAAGTTACCCTCTTTGTCTGTCTGGTTGTCCTTGATTAAGTTCTTGTATTCCTCGAAAGTGAAGTATTTGCCTTCGACGTCCTTGAATAAGGCGAACTTAACCGCACGGTCGTAGAACTTCTCATCAGTCAACATACCATATTGGATGAATAGTTTCAAGCTATCCCATTTCTCCTCGAACTGCGGGCGGTCGTTCTTGAAGATCTCTTCCAAGCGGTCTGCCACCTTCTTCGTGATGTGGTTGGAGATCTTCTTCACGTTCTGATCGCTTTGCAAATAGGAACGGGATACGTTCAACGGGATATCCGGCGAATCCAATACACCATGCAATAATGTCAAGAACTCAGGAACGATACCCTCTACGGAATCCGTAACGAATACTTGGTTGCAATATAACTGGATCTTGTACGATGCAGTCGATATTGCTCTTGATGCGAGGGAAATATAAGATACCGGTCAAGTTGAACGGATAGTCTACGTTCAAGTGAATCCAGAACAACGGCTCATCCGTCATAGGATATAAGTCACGATAGAACTTCTTGTAATCCTCGTCGGTCATATCGGCCGGTTTGCGAACCCATGCCGGTTTGGTGTCGTTGATTACGTTATCTTCGTCCGTATCTACATATTTGCCATCCTTCCACTCTTGCTTCTTGCCGAACGCAATAGGAACCGGTAAGAAACGGCAGTATTTTGTCAATAAGCCATTGATCTTATCCTTGTTCAAGAAATCTTTATTCTCGTCGTCGATATACAGGATAATATCGGTACCGCGATCCTCTTTCGTCGTTTCCTCCAAGGAGTATTCCGGCGTACCGTCGCAGCTCCATTTCATGGGAACAGCGCCTTCTTTGTACGATTTCGTCACGATCTCTACTTTCTTGGAAACCATGAAAGAGGAGTAGAAACCAAGACCGAAGTGACCGATGATAGAAGCGGCGTCGTTCTTGTATTTCTCAACGAACTCCTCGGCGCCAGAGAAAGCGATCTGGTTGATGTACTTATCGATCTCCTCGGCCGTCATACCGATACCCCGGTCAGAGATCGTGATCGTTTTGTCATCGAACTTAACCTGTACGGTCAAATCGCCGAGTTCGCCTTTAAACTCGCCTACGGAAGAAAGCGTTTTTTAACTTCTGGGTAGCGTCTACCGCATTAGAAACAAGTTCACGAAGGAAGATTTCGTGATCACTGTATAAGAACTTCTTGATAATCGGAAAGATGTTTTCCGATGTTACTCCGATGTTACCTTGTTTACTGCTCATAGTCTGAATATCTTATTATTTTTATTGTTATTTTGTGCGTATTCCTGATCCTGATCATTCTCAAGATCCGCCTATTCCTATACAAAACGAATGCCAAAATGTTTCGGATAAACTATAAATGACAAAAAGGCAGATGCCGGCTGATAGATTTGCAGCCGGGCATAGTTTGATCAAACCATATCATCTCCTGTCTTGGCGAATGTAACACGGATGGTTTTATGGAATGGGATAAAGCGGGATACGATCGCTATGCATAAGGAGATGACTAATAAATACCCCAGTATCTCTTTTAACGCCAATAATAAGCTTTGTTGCTGTAACGTATTATAGAGTGTATTGGTAGCCATTTGCGCTGCCTCGTCGTAGGGATGCCCTTGGGTCAAGGCATTGCCAAGCGCTTGGTTATAGCGTGAGGCGGCTAGAGGATCGGCCAGCGTAACGGTTTCTGATAAGGAATACATATATTTTTGTTCCAAGCGATATAGTATATTACTGTAAAAAGAAGTCGCCATGATGGGGGATAATACTGAACGGAAAATGATGAGAAAGAAAGCGTTTGACAATAAATATTTAGGATTTAAATCTTCCACGGCAAATAAGGCGAAAGCTATGATAAGAACCATCATGCCCAATCCCCTGAGGAATATAGGAAAGTAGAGCATCTCGTATCTGCTATCCGGTGAGATCCCGAAATAAAGGCTCCCGAAGAACAGGACGAAACAACTCATTCCTCCCGCTATCAAGAAACGAAACCGCCAACGTTGCCACCGGAACCACCAAAAACAGATGAACGCCCCCAAGACATATCCCGGAAGCAAATAAGTATAAAGGGAATAGGTATGAGTGCTGTCTACCTTTAAGATACTGGTCAGGTAGCTGGTCAACAAGGTAGTCGAAGTACTGAAAAACATGACAAGCATCATATAGAAATAACCGATAATGGCTTTTCGCTGGTATAAAGGCGCCAGATTCACGTACGGACGTTCCGAATGATATTGATACCAAATAAATAAAGCGATCAATATCGGGGCGATCATGATATAAAGGCAAATCTTGGGGGATGCCATCCAGTCGAGTACTTTCCCGTAATTAATGACATACATAAGCATTAACAATCCGATGGATATGATGAACATTTCCCGGATGTGTAGATCGGCCAAGGGGATGGACTTGATCGGCCGGTTATGGCGGAAGCAGATGATTACCATTACTATGGCCAATAAAATCATTAGCATCATGAAGTAATACATATATTTCCAGTCGTAATGGTAGGCTAACTGTGCGGTAACAAGCATGGATGCTTGTCCCCCTCCGAAAACAAAAGGATAGAAGTAAGAATAGAATTGGCTACGTATATTTTTAGGGCTGAATATCTTTTGCGCGTACCGGATAAACCACAGCATGAGAAACCCTTTCAGGAAACCGATCGCGAAACTACAGACGATCAATATGTCGGCGTTCTGGGAGCGGGCACAGATCCAGCTTAGGAAGAACTGGGCGACTAAATCCGCCAACAATAAGAATTTGATGGAGAAGGCTTCCAGTATCTTCGGGATAATCGGATAGGATACCGCCATTCCCGCCGCTGCCGCGTAATATCCCATGGTTATATCCTCGGTGTTCGTGCCTAGCGTGTTTGATACCTCCAGCATACTGCCGGTGTACGAGCCGTTTAGCATCGTGACCGGAAGGATAACGATGAAGATACAGATCAATCCTAACCAGTCCGGCACCCATTGGCGGATCGGTGCCCCAAGCTCTTTCATCGTGATCATTTGCGTAAGGCTTCTGTTTCAACCATCATGCCTGCTCTTAAATATTGCGTATCTTCTTGCGATAGATTTTCCAAGTCTATCCGTACCGGGATACGTTGTTGTACCTTGACGAAGTTTCCGGCGGAATTATCGGTCGGGACTAATGAGTATTTGGAGCCTGTGGCGTCGGAGATTGCGGTTACCTCCCCGTTGAATATCTTTCCCGGCAACGCGTCTACCTTGATACGTACTTTCTGCCCGATATAGATGTGGGGGATCTGGGTCTCCTTGTAATTGGCCGTGATCCATTTGTCTTTATCTCGTACGAGGTAGGATATCGTTTGTCCGGCTTGCACGTATTGTCCGGGCTCTAAGGTCCGTCTGCTACATGACCGTCGTAAGGGGCGGTTATAACGGTATAGGAAAGGTTTAACCTCGCTAAATCTAGATCCGCTTCTTTTCGTAAGATCGCCGCCTCGGCTCCTGTTGTCTTCTTGCTGGTTTCGGTGAATTGGGAGAAAGCGGCTTTCTTTTGTTCCACCAACGCCTGATATCGGGCTTGCGCCGCCTCGAAAGCGGCCTTGGATTGCTCGTATTGTTGCTCGGGGATCGATTCTTCTTTCAGCAGCCGCTCAAATCGGTGATAATCCTGTTCCAATTGCCAAAGCTTGGCTTTAGCCTCGGCGATGTTGGCGTCTTGTACGGCGATGTTCGTATGGGAGGTCTCGATACCGGAACGAAGTACGTCTTGTGATCCTTGGGCGTCGATCAACGCGGCCTCTGCCTCTTTTACCTTGATCCGATATTCCCGATCGTCCAATATGAGAAGTGTGTCCCCTTGGTGAACGTACTGGTGTTCCTTGAAACGGACCTCTTTTATGTACCGGAGGCACGTATATTTAGTGGGGCGATATATTGGTCCACAAAGGCATCGTTTGTCACCTCATAATTGATGTAACGCCAGAAATAATTGGCTGTCCACCAAATGCCGGAACCGGCTAAAAGGATACATATGGAGTTTAATACTATATTCCGTGTCCTTACTTTCTTTAGTCTTTGATGTTTCTCTTTTAATTCGTTTGCCATAGTCGTTGTTTCTTTTTAGAGACGGCCGCAAGCCTTCTGTAGTTGATAGTAAGTGTAAATCACGTGGGTACGGGTATTCGTGAGCTGTAGCTCCGCGTTGAGGAGAACCGAGTTCGCGTCGAGTAAGTCGGTTAGGATCGCCAATTGGTTTAAATACCGGTTTTGCATGATCCTGTAGTTCTCTTGAGCTTGCCGTACGGATAACTTCAAGGCTTCCACTTCTTGTAGAGCTTCCTTATGACGTAAGAACGCGGTGCGCACTTCTATACGGATTTTCTGTTTTTTCTGTTCCTCCTCGTTTTTATGTAACGAGACCATCCATTTGCTTTCCTTTATCTTATGGTTGTTTTTATATAAAGAGGATAAAGGGTAGGAGAGCGACAGACCTATGTTCCAGTTGTTATTGTACATATCCGCTAATGTTCGGGAGACTGGACGTGCCAATGTGTTCGACGCATATAGCGATAGGCTGGGTAGCGATGAGGCTTTAGTCAAACGTATATCGTTTTGGGCTAACTCTGTTTGTTTCCGGAGTAGACGTATCGCCGGATCATTGGAATAGGCTTGGGCTACATAATCTTCGTAAGTTTCTAAAGATACGGTTTGGTCCAGTAACGTGGTGTCTGGCTTGAGCAACAGATTCTCATCGAGACCGATCAGGATATCCAATTGCTGTGATACCAGTATGAGGCTATTATCCGTTTCTTGCAAGGATAGGCGGTCGTTGGTTAATTGCATCTCGCTTCTTAATACGTCGTTATTGGTTATCAGTCCCTCTTTTTTCATACGCCGGATATCTTGCAGGCGGCGTTCCGATTCCTCGATATTACGGGAAAGCACCTCACGTTGTTTAAACAGGCTGAAAAGACCGATGTATTGATTTAATAGACTGAGCTTGATCTCACTCTGGTCTGTGAGCGTTTGTAAAGAGGCGACTTCTTTCTCCAGATCCGCTTTCCGGATGGAATACCGGATTTTACCGCCTTGGTATATCGGTTGGGTAAGGTCGATGGCATAGTTCTGGGACCAATCGGGCGCTTCCGGGCGAGTCGGGTGGGCAAGCCCTTGCTCAAAGAGGATCGGTTGCCCTACATATCCACCTTTCAAGCCGATTTGCAGGTCTGGTAATTGTGCGGAACGGGCCGTATGCGTTCTCTCTCGCGCTATCGATTCTTTTAAGATGTCTGCTTGGATCTGCAGACTGTGCCGTACGCCTCTCTCAAAAAGCTGGTCGATGGTCAAGAAGAGCGAATCCGTTTGGGCGATTGCCGGAAATGTAGCGACCGTCATACAAAAGAGGCTCAATACGTGCTTTTTATATATTCTCAAGGACATTATGTACTGCTTTTAATTCGGATAACATGGTTTCTACGTTCTCTATTCCGATAATATGCTCCGCATGTACATAAACCTGATCAAGGATCGGGCGAATTTGCTTTTTGAATTCTTCTCCTTCCGGGGTTAGGAAAACCAGTTTGTTCCTCCGGTCCTCGGGATCTTCTTTCCGATGGACGTAGCCTTTCTTCTCTAAATTGTTCATTAGGTTTGTCAGACAAGCCTTATCCTTTGCCGTTCTCTCTGCCAAGACCTGTTGGGTGATACCTTGTTCGTGCCATAGGCAACTCAAGATTTGAAGCATCTCAAATGTTATACCGGCGTTGTTCTTTTTCAGCGTTCGTTGCATAGACCGACGAAATGCCATGCGTGTGCGGACAACTTGTAACATAAGTTCCCGGAATTCTTTACCTTCTACCATTACTTATAATTCTTTTAAACTTGCTGGGCGCGAAGATAGCGTTTTTTTCTCGGATTAGTCAAATGTTTAACTAATTAGCGTCTCGCTAATAAAGTATGTTTGCCATCTAGGTGGCACAGCTTTGCCATCGGCGTGGCACGGGCTTGCCATCACTATGGCACGGGTATGCCATCAGTGTGGCACAGCTGTGCCAAGGCGATGGCAGATGCTGGCACAGTATGTGTATGAAAGACAGGCGTATAGACTGAAAGCGTAACAAACCCGTGGAGTGATTCGTTACGCTTTCTGTTTAGTTCTCGTTTACGATTTAAGATGCATTCTTCTTTATCCAAACGCCTCCTTCAATTGCTTCACCCATCGCTCGATTCGTTTGTCGGTTTGATCCGGTTGGTTTTCCAAATCGAGGACTAAGCCAAGTAGTTTGCCATTTTTCAAGGCTTTGGAGGCATTAAAGAAATAATCATCCGAAGAGGTCTCGCCTACTAAAGTCGCTCCACAGGAGGTGAAAGCGTCCGCCAGTATGCCGACTCCATCGGCGAAATTATCCGGATAATTCGTTTGATCTCCAAGACCGAAAATAGCGACCTTCTTATTTTTAAGGTCTAAAGTGACCAGTTCCGGGATGATCTCGTCCCAATAGGTGGGAAGTTCGCCATCGAACCAAGTAGAGGTTCCTGCGATTATATGGTCGTAAGCCTCGAAATCTCTTTTCCATGCGCTTTCAATAGGGATGATATCGATCTGATCCTCCCCGAAAGCTTTTCTTATTTTATTGGCGACAAAGGTTGTTTTCTCTGTGCCCGTTCCGTAAAATAATCCTGTTTTCATTGTGATGCTTTTAAAGATTTAACGAATGTGGATCTAATAAAGCAGCAGTTCTTTTGCCGCATGATAGATGGTCTCCTCGTTGGGAGGATGGCCCGTTCCAAGACCGGATGGAAACCAACCGGAGTGAATAGGGAACCTACCCGTTGGATCGGAGCATCCAAGTACTGGAATAGTTCCGAGCCGATGATGCCGGCAATTTCCGCTCCGAAGCCAGAGAAGACCTTGTCCTCATGTACGATCAATACTTTACTGGTTTTCTTCACCGAGTTGAAGATCGCCTCTTTATCCAATGGTATCAAGGTACGAAGATCGATAACCTCCAGTTCCCAGCCTTTTTCTTTGTAAAGAAGCTCGGCTACGTTGAGGCAAAGATGGGTCGTATTGCCATAAGTGATGATCGTCAGATCTTTTCCCGGACGGCGGATACGGGCTTTCCCAAACGGAACCTCGAAATCCTCGGGGACAAAGGTGGAGGCTTCTACCGCGTTGTAGAGCGCTTTCGGTTCCAGATAGAGCGTAAAGCCTTTAGAACGCATACTCGTCCGCAACAGTCCGGCGGCATCATCCGCGAAAGAGGGATAAACAATCCGGGCACCGGGTAATGAGGTCAATGTGCCCTCAATGGTCTGGGAATGATAAAGCCCTCCTCCGGATATAGCCTCCGGAGGCTAGGCGCAAAGTGATGTTTGGGGTAAATTGCCCGTTGCTGCGCCAATACTCATGCGTACATTCCACGTATTGCTCGACGCCGGCCAGAAGTAATCGGCGAATTCTGCGCCCTCGATCACTACATGGATCTTCGGGTCAAAGCGGCACATACCGTTCGCTGTCCCTACGATATAATCCTCGGCGATAGGGGCGTTGAAGACTCGCTCGATACCGAATTCTTGCTGCATGCCTTTCGTGATGTTGAATACGCCACCCTTTTCTTTATTGGCTACATCCTGTCCCCAGATAAACGTATCCGGGTTGTGCCGGAACTCCGCTTTCAACGTCTTGTTGATCGCCGTAACTAGCGTTTCTTTCTCTCCTTCCTCGTTTTGAACACCTTCTTTGTATTTTTGAGGTTGATAAGGTTCCGGGAGGACGTAATCCTTGACGGTAGACGGATCGGGATCGGGGGCGGCCATCGCTTTCCGATTGGCGGCTTTCAGGTCTTTAGCCGCTAGATCCGCGATCTCTTTCAATTCTTCCTCGGTGAAACGTCCGTAACGAATCAGCATGCGATGGAATTTGTATAAAGGATCGGCGGACTTTACATAGGTAAGCTCGTTCTCATCACGATACAAGGTATGTTTATCGGAGTTTGAGTGGGAGCCTATCCGTACGCAATTGGCCTGAACGATCACGGGAGTCCGGTTGGCGATCGCGTACTCTTTGGCCTCGGTCATGGCATTCATGGAATCGAACACGTCTTTTCCATTGCAATGATAATACGTAAATTCTTGAAGCCAGAGAAGTTATCGGCAACTTTACGATTGGCCGTCTGGTCCTTTTTGGGGACAGAGATACCATATCCATTGTCTTGGAAGACAAAGATAACCGGCAGTCGCTCATTGCTGGCGCCATTGATTGCCTCATACACATAGCCTTCGGAAGCGGCCGATTCACCGTGCGAGGTAATCGCTACGCCTTTCTGTCCATAGTAAACCATCGCCCGTGCCACGCCGGCGGCATGGAGATCGTGAGTCGCCGTAGCGGAAGAAACGTTCTCGATATGCCATTCCATCTTAGAGAAGTGGTTAGACATGTGGCGGCCGCCACTGGTCAGATCGGTCGCCTTGGAGATACCGTTCAGGATGATCTCCTCGCAGTCATTCCCGCCGAGAGAACCGTCAACATATCCCGGTAATAGGGGAAGAGAAAGTCCGTATCCTTATCGAATACTTGTCCCATGGCGAGTTGTATCCCGTCGTGCCCGGCATACGGGGCATGATAAGACCAGCCGAGAGATTGCAATAAATAGGAGGGAGCCTTCTCATCGATCGCCCTTCCGAGCGTCATAAGGTAAAACCATTTCCTGAGAGTCTCCTTATCTGTTGTTTTTATATCATACTTTTTCATGTTGTTCTATTATAATAATGTATTAAGCGTTCCAATTCTCTAGTTCGTCGGCGATGGAACGTAAAAAGGCTCCCGCCAAAGCTCCGTCCACGATACGATGGTCGTAGGAGAGTGAGAGGTACATCTTGTGACGGATAGCGATCGTGTCTCCCTCGGGCGTCTCTACTACCGCAGGCTTCTTCTCGATATAACCGACGGCTAGGATCGCTACTTGAGGCTGATTGATGATCGGGGTGCCGAACAGACTCTTGAAGGTTCCGAAATTCGTAATCGTGAACGTTCCGCCTTGGATGCTATCCGGGGCGAGCTTATTCTCACGGGCTTTAGCCGCCAAGGTATCTATTTGTGAGGCGAGGCCACTTAGGTTCAGCTTATCGGCATCGTGTATAACCGGGACAATTAAATTTCCGTCGTTTAAGGAAACCGCTATACCTATATTAATAGGCTTCTTTAGGATGATATTGTAACCGTCCACAGATGTAATTACTAATGGATAGCTTTCAACGCTTTGGCGGTCGCTTCGGTAATAGCCGGCATATAAGTTAGTTGATGCTTCTTGCTTGAAGATTGATCCTTCACTTTTTTACGCCAGTTAACCAGTCGGGTCACGTCTACCTCGATAACCGACGTCACATGCGGAGATACTTTTTTCGATAATACCATATGGTCCGCAATGATCTTACGTACACGATCCATTTCTCTCACCTCGTCTCCTTGAGCGAGTGGAGCGGATGGAGTGGCCGCTGTCATAGGCATGGAAGGAGCGGTCGGCGGCGCTACCGTAATTATCGGCGTGCTCGTAGCCGTTTGCTGCATGGAAGAAACAGGAGCCTGTTTCGGTTTCGGCATTTCCGTACCTTTATTTTTGTGATCGATATACGTTTGAATATCTTTCTTACTGAGACGTCCCAGATATCCGGTACCCGGAATATGATCCAGTTCATCTTGCGATACACCGGCAGCTTTCGCTAATTGCAATACTACGGGAGAATACCAACGATCTTCCTCTTGGGAATTCTTTGATAATTCCTCTGAGGCGGGAGCGGGGACTTGTTCTTTCGGTTGAGTAGCCTCCGAGGTTTCCGGCTGAGCTCCGTTATCCTCTCCTTCACCTTCGATCTCAAGGATCGCTACGACTGTACCGACCGCTACGGTGTCTCCCTCATTAAAAAGAAGTTGTTTTACTTTTCCCTCAACGGGGGATGGAATCTCAGCGCTTACTTTCGCTGTGCTTACTTCGAAAAGGACATCATCTTCCTCTACGGTATCACCTACCTTTACCGACCATGAGATGATGGTTCCTTCTGTAATACTTCGCCCAACTTAGGCATCTTTATCTCAAATGTAGCCATATTTTGATTTTTAATTACTGTCATATAGTGGGAGACGGGGCGTACCCCGTCTCATCACAGGGGA
>ENA-OQEB01000176-OQEB01000176.1-human-gut-metagenome-genome-assembly--contig:-NODE-176-length-26666-cov-1.751196_pt1 | contig 26666 bp, 34 predicted proteins | sample MGYA00242787_ERZ504619 | MGnify/ENA primary metagenome ERZ504619 (study PRJEB26092, sample SAMD00036317) | human gut metagenome | host: Homo sapiens | study: EMG produced TPA metagenomics assembly of... | reverse complement strand
CAGGGTCAGTTGGGTGGCATCCAGCGTCACGTTCACCGCAGCGTATGGCAGATTTCGGCAGTGGTGCCGGGGCGGCGGGTTTAGTGCCCGCAGCCGGGCCAGAAGCTCCCGCGTGTCAAAGGGCTTGCCCAGGTAATCGTCTGCACCGGCATCCAGGCCGTCCACCCGGTCATTGATGCCGGACAGGGCCGTCAGCATTAACACCGGGGTGGTACATCCTTGGCGCGGGCGGCCCGCAGCAGGCTAAGACCGTCCAGCCCGGGCAGCATCCGGTCCAGTACACAGACATCGTATGCGCCGCCGCACAAAAGGGCTTTGCCGTCTGCGCCGTCGTGGCAGGTATCTACAGTATAGCCCGCAGCTTGCAGGGCAGGCAGCAGCGCCGTGCAAAGGGCGCGGTCATCTTCGATCAATAAAATCCGCATGGCATAATTCTCCTTTTCCCTTTCTAGTATACACCCCAAACCTTGAAACAGTCTTGAAAAGCCGCAGCTTTTTTCAAGGACAATTCAAGATTCGGGCGGTATACTGGTGCTACACCCGATGAAGGAGCACATACTTATGAAACGAATCATCAGTGCCGGATTATGCACGGCATTTATTTTGAGTCTGGCAGGCTGCGCCAGGCAGGACACCACTCCCAGCCTGACCGCTGCAGACACCACCGATACCCAGATGGGCCGCTGGGTCGAGAGCCGCGTTGACCTTGGCGGTGAGCAGCTCATCTCTTACCCGACGCAGCTGGCGGACGGAACGATTGTTCTGTACACCGGCAAGGTGGGGGAGGACAGCATCGAAGACTACACCCGCCGCACCAGCACTGACGGAACCAACTGGACATCGGAACCTGCAGCGTTTGACGTGGGCGATGCGATGGTCACGTGGATCCTCGTTGCGCCGGGCGGTGAGCAGGCGCTTATCACCTATGACGGGGAGAATGCCGGGCTGGTTCTGCAGGCACCTGACGGAACCAAAACCGTTGTAGAGGATGACACGGTAAAGCAGGGCATCAACCCCATCACAGCTGTATTTCAGGGGGATAAGCTGGATTTTGTCTCCAACGGCGACACCGTGGATTTTGTGCAGGTCAGCCTGACTGACGGCAGTGTTACGACCGCCGCACTGCCGCAGGATCTGGCGTACAGCCTCAACTCCCTCACGACAGTCGGCAACCAGCTTGTTTACCTGAGCTTTGACAATAATACCGGCGATATTATCCTGACGCCCTGGACCCCGCCACCGGCGCAAGCACCGAACTGCTGAACCCGGTCCCCAATGCGACCAGTTCTCAAGCGCTGACCGGCGACGCAGACGGCGCGGCTTATTACGCCTGCACGGACGGCATCTACCGCCTGGCCCCCGGCGGCACCCTGCCGGAGCAGGTCGTCCCTGCCGAGGGCACAGCGATGAGCATTTCCAGCAACTATCCGCTCTCTCTGCTGCGCACGGCGGCGGAGGACTTTATGGTCCTGCTCTTTGGCGACAGCGGCGGAAACGGCGATCTCTATTTCTATCACTATGACGAAACGCTGCCCACCCATGCCGACACAACGCTGACCGTCTGGTCATTGGCGGATTCCGCCACGGCGCGGCTGGCCGTGAACGCCTACAAAAAAGCCAATCCCGAGGTGGACGTTACCTTTGAAACCGCCGTGCAGACCGACACCGATGATGTCAGCGCCGCCATCAACGATGCGCTGACCCAGCTGAACACCGAACTGCTGGCCGGGGAAGGGCCTGATGTGCTGCTTCTGGATCGTGTCGACTACACGACCTATATCAATAAGGGAATGCTGCTGACATGAGTGACACCGTGCCGCTGGATGCGCTGCAGAGCAATATCATCGATCCGTTTATGACCGATGGCAGGGCCTATGTGCTGCCTGCGCGGTTCATCGTCCCGGCACTCTGTGGTGACGCGGGCACGCTGGACGGCCTGACCGACCTGAACGACCTGCAGGACGCCGTGCTGGCCGCTGCACCCCGCCCCGACACCGAGCAGTACAGCGATGAATATTACACGGCTCTGCCCGATGACCAGAAGTATGCTCTGGCGCTGGCCAGCGGCGTTGACTTCGCGAAGCTGCTCCTGCCTTCCAGTGCCAATGCCCTGCTGCACGACGGCGCACTGGATGCAGACGCCCTGACCAAGATATTTACCTTTGTGAAAACAACTGCCGACTACTATGGCATGGCTGACTATATCAACACCGAGATGGACGGTGCATCTTCCCAGAGCTACGACAACGCGGACATTGTCAAAATCGATGCACAGCAGGACGAGTACAGCACCTGCAGCCGCGCCAAATTCGGCTGGATGGATGTTGCCACCCCCTACGCCGTCATTGCAATGGCGCGCACCAACGATATTTTTGATGCGGATGCCGAGGCCGTTCCCGTGGATATGATCCCGATGCCCGGCCTGACGCAGGGTGCCTATAACCCGCAGGTACTGGTGGGCGTGAATGCCAACAGCAAAAATCCGGATGCCGCAAAGGAGCTGGCCGCTGCGTTCTTCGGCACCGATGTGCAAAGCCAGTATTGCTCCGATGGTACAACGGTGCGGGCGGACTGCCTGCGGGAAAAACTCGATGCCGTCAAAGCGACGGTAAGCGGCGCAAAAACGGGTAAAGTGACCGGCGCGTATGTCGCGACCTGGATGCCTTCTACGCCAACTGCACCACACCTGTATTGTTCCCGGTGATGCTGCAGCAGAACTTTATAAACCATGCCCAGGCCATCATTGACGGCAGCGAGGACGTGGCCGCCGCTGTGGCGGGTGTGCAGAGTGATCTGGCGCTGTATCTGGCAGAACAAAAGTAACATCGGTGCGCGGAGCGGCCATGCTGCCCCGCGCATCGCTTTGCAGGAAAAAATTGTATGCAGAAAAGACAAAACAAACACCCGGACCCTACGCCCTGGCTGTTTCTGGCCCCCAGCCTGTGCGGTGTCACCCTGTTTGTGCTGGCCCCCTTTGTGGAGACGGTGCGCCGCAGCGTGACCGACACGATGGGGCGACACTTTGTGGGCCTTGCCAACTATACGGCGGTACTGGGCAACGATGCGTTCCGACTGGCGGTGGAAAATACGGTGCGGTTTATCGGAGTATGCGTTCCGCTGCTGCTGGCGCTCAGTCTGGCACTGGCTTTGGCGCTACGGGCGAAAGGCTTAAAAAATACCTCCTGGGCCGAGGTCTGCCGCACGACCTTTTTGCTGCCCATGGCTTTGCCGGTGGCAAGCCTTGCACTGCTCTGGAAAGTATTGTTTGCCCAAAACGGCCTTGTGAACGGAACTTTTGGCACCCATTGTGACTTTATGGGCACGGATGCTGCGTTCTGGGTGCTGGTCGGTACTTATCTGTGGAAAAACATCGGCTATGACAGCATCCTTTGGTCCAGCGGGCTGGACAGCATCTCCACAGACTTGTACGAGGCCGCTGCGTGGATGGTGCCAGTGGGTGGCGGCAGTTTACAGCCATTACCCTGCCCAACCTGCTGCCCACACTGGCCGTCACGCTGGTGCTGAGTCTGCTGAACACCTTTAAAGTTTTCCGCGAAGCCTATTCTGGTGGCCGGGGCCTACCCGGAAAAAAGCATCTATTTATTGCAGCATTTGTTCAACAACTGGTTCCTGGCACTGGATCTGCCAAGCTGAGCGCCGCAGCAATCCTGATGGCAGGGGCGCTGGGGGCGGTGATCGCGGTATGCATAAAACGGCTCTAAAAAAAATTCTGCTTTTCCCATTCGTCCTGCTCGTATGGTTCCCGCTATGGTTCCTTTTGATGGGCACGCTGACCGGCTCGGAGGAGCTGGCAGCGACCATCGGCCCGGCGCTTTCCGGCAGCGGGCAGGCTGCGTGGACCCTGCTGCCCAGCTACCCTACGCTGGAACCTGCTGTCAAGCTGCTGCTGGACACACCGGAATACTTTACCACCTATTGGAACACCTGCCTGCAGACATTTCCGCAGTTGGCTGGTCAATTGGTCGTGGGTGCTCCCGCCGCATGGGCACTCTCCCGCTTGAAATTTCGCGGGCGCGGGGCCGTGCGGGGGCTGTACCTTATTTTAATGTTGCTGCCGTTCCAGGTCACTATGGTGCCTGCCTATCTGACGATAAACCACCTGGGACTGATGGATACTGTCTGGGCGGTCATTCTGCCGGGGGCATTCAGCACATTTCCCGTATTTGTGATGCAGCGCGGGTTTGACGCTGTTCCTCTGCCGCTGCTGGAAGCTGCCGCTATAGATGGCGCGACCCCGTGGCAGCAGTTTGCGCGAATCGGCCTGCCAGTGGGGCTGCCCGGTATCCTGGCTGCGCTGACCATGAGCTTTCTGGATGCCTGGAATGCGCTGGAACAGCCTATGACCTTTTTAAAAACACAGTCGCTTTGGTCGCTGTCACTCTATCTGACCGATACTACCGCGACCTGGCACTGACCATGCGGCCAGCCTGTTTGCATTGCTGCCCGCCGTACTGATTTTTGCTTTCGGCCAAAAGTATCTGGAACAGGGGATCCTGGCCGGAGCCGTGAAAGGATGAGGACCTATCGAACTGCTTATCGGGATGGACCCACGCCAGCGCCAGCGGCTTGGGTGGATTGTCCGCTTTTTTGCACTGCTGCTGGTGCTGACACTGCTGGCCCGCGGTACAGCAGGGGCAGCCATGGCCAGCGTGACGGTGCAGAGCCGTCCTCCGGCAATGTGACAAAAAGCGTGCGCACTACGGCCACGGTCAGCTTTGCGGGCGGCACACCTTTTACAGTGCCCGCGGGTCTGCTGGTCATGGCAGTACCCGTGCAGGCGGGGCAGACCGTCAAGGCCGGGGACACGCTGGCCGTGTTTGATGCCGCTGAAGTGGACCGCGCCGTAAACGCCAAGCGGGCCGCGTTGCAGCAGGCCCGGACCCAGGCCGCACAACAGACGGCGGGAGACACCGCCGACCCCTACGCCGCCCAGCTCGCCCAGCAGCAATTAGAACGTGCCTACGAGGAAACACACAGAATCTACGCCGATGGTGAAGAGAGCGTTTCCCGTGCCCAGACCAAGCGGGACGAAGCTGCTGCCGCTCTGGAAAAAGCCCGCAATGCCGGCTATGCGGACGACGCTGAAAAACAGGCCGCCGTAGAAAACGCCGCCGCTGCCCTGGAAGCTGCGGAGGATGCCCTGTACAGCGCCCAAAAAGCCGCCGAAGATGCCAACAATGCGGCACTTTCCGCCGCCCAAAGTGCCGAGGATAACCGCAACACCGCACTGCACACGCTGGAGAAAGAGCAGGAAACCACGGAAAAACAGAACGCACTGGACCGCGCCGCTGCTGCTGTAACGGCCTCTGATGCCGAAACCCTGCAGGCCGAACTGGATGCCTTGCTTGCCGTGCAGCAGGCGGGCGGCACACTGACTGCCCCCAGTGATGGCACCTTGTGTCGCTGGATCTCGTGGTTGGGCAGCCCTCCCCTGCCGTGGGCGGCCAGCTGGCTGCAGATGCCGATTTTACCGCCGAAATTCCTTTGGAAGAATCTCAAGCCAACCTTGTTTCAGTTGGCACTGTACTGCACCTGAGCCAGAGCCGCGCAAGCTGTGATGCCGCCGTGCAGAGCCTTTCGGCCCCGGATGAAAACGGCACCGTTACAGCAAAATGCACCTTGTCCAAAGGGGCATGGTGTGCCGGTGCTGCCAACGCATCGGCCACGGTGCAGGGTGAAAAGCGGCCCTGTGTGCTGCCGGCCAGCGCGTACATAAAGATAATACCGGCTGCTATGTGCTGGCTATCGAACAAAAAGCCACAATCTTGGGTCAGCAGAATATCGTAGTATCGCTGCCTGTCACGGTGGTGGAAACGGGCGATACCACCGCCGCCGTCAGTGGTGCGCTGGACGCCGATACACAGGTCATTGTCAGCAGTACGCGGGCCGTGCAGGCCGGGGACCGGGTGAAGATCCATGATGCATCGTAAAAGAGGTTGGGCGGTTGCGGCAGTATTGCTGGTAGTTTTGCAGCTGCTTTTGCAGACCCGCGCAGCGCATATTGTACAGCAGAACCCAACCGTGACGGTGACCCTGTCTTCCCCGCTTACAGCCGGGCAGCTTGCCGCTGCACGGGAATGGGAAAAAAAGTAATGCCAACACTCAAGCCGTTACTGCCAGCTTTTGGAGCGAGAAAGCAGCAGCGGTCTCGGCAGATTCTGACCGCACAGCGGAAGATGTGACCTGTATCGGCTTTGACGGTACAGCGCAGGACTGTCTGCCCGTGGAATATCTTCAGGGCACAGCACCCGGTGTCGTAGGACAGCAGTGCGCGATTCTTCGACGCTGGCGTGGACACTGTTTGGCAGCTATGATATTATGGGCTTGACTGTTGCACTGGACCGTACCGAGTATTTCATTTCCGGCGTGTTTAAAAGTAAAAGCAAAACGCTTCTTTATCCGGCGCAAAGCGGCTTTACCCACGCGGCGCTGCGGGGTCTTTCGCCCGACACCCCCAAAACGGACGCCGAACAGTGGGCCGCAGCAACCGGTGCCGGAAAGATCACCGCCATCACTTACGGCCCCCAAAAGGCATGGCTGGCTCAAGCAGCGTGTGCCCTGCCTGCCCTGATTGTCGGACTGGCTTTGGTCGTGCTGTTGCTGCGCTTTATTTGTGCCCTGCCCGGTGTCTTGCACGGGGCAGCCCTGTTTGCTTTAGCACTGGCATTTGCGTGGGCGGTACCCCATTTTCTGCAAACCCTGCCCGGCTGGCTTATCCCCGGCCGCTGGAGTGATTTCAGCTTTTGGCCCACTTTATGGACGAAAATTATGGATACTTGCAATGGAAATATGAAGTAATTTAAAATTTGCAAGCAGAATAAGCCACAGATTGATGATGAAGAAACTTGCTTTCGATATATATTTCGCTGAGGATGTCTATAGAAATCGTTGGGAAAGTTGGACAAACTCTTTGGGATATTTTTGCATGAACATGACAATTAAATGCACAAGCATTTTTGGAATTGAACATAATGAACGGGTTTATATAGGAAAACAGCAAGATGCTAAAGCAAGGGTCATATACCGGGAATAGTGGTACTCTATTGCGTTTTATTTTACATTCTTTGACCACCATTTGACTACTACTGTGCAGACGCACCGTAAAACACCGAAAAGCCCGTTGTGACAACCACCAACAGGCGTTTTCTTGCTTTGGACGCAACTGTGCAGAACCAACAAAATTCACGCTTCAACGTTGGTCTGTACGGGCTTGTCGTAGTTCTCCGACTGAATACCCATTTTCAACTGCGCTACTTTATATTTTGCACAACTAAAATTGCCGTATTATCGTTTGTATTTTTAGGCGTGCCGTTCGATTTTTTCATCTCTATTGAGGGTCGTTTTTTGCGATGTGGAACTACGACTCTTGAGCGATGCTCAACTCAGCTAAACTTATTCTAAATATATCTTGCGCAAGCCTTGCTTTTTGTATAAGATAAAAATATACAAATATTATCTGCACATCTAGGATACGTTTGGAGGGCTGTACATGAATGACGCCACAGAAATCTACATCTTAAAAAAACGCATTGCCTATCTGGAAAGTCTTCTCTCAGCCCACAATATTTCCTTTGATGCTCCGGATGCTCCCAATAGTCAAAGTATAATTGCTCCGATTTCCGTGGTCATCAGCCCAACCCATGCCCGTTTCTTCTATTCCTTATTCCACGGGCGCAGTGACGTCTACGCCAAACGTGCGGTGATGAAAAACGGAAAAGCCGGGTATTTTCCTGTCTGTGAAAATCTGTGGCGATACGGCGTATGCCCAAAAGCAGACCGTCAAAAGGTCAAGTGTGCGTCTTGTCCCAATCGCAGCTGGGCGCCGCTGAATCAACGCGCATTGATGGCGCATCTGACCGGAGAAAAATCCGATGGCAGCGACGTGATCGGCATCTATCCTCTGCTGCCGGATGGCACCTGCCGGTTCCTCGTTTTTGATTTTGATGACCATGAAGCATCCCCCGGCACGGTGTGGCAGGAGGATGTGGATGCTTTGCGCCAAATTTGCAGCCAGAACAGTGTGCCTTGCTACGTGGAACGTTCCCGTTCCGGCAGCGGCGCACATGTCTGGCTGTTTTTTGATGCACCGATTCCCGCCGACTGGCGCGCAGATTCGGATCAGCGCTGCTTACTAAGGGCGCGGAATCCGTCAATTTAAAAAAACTTCAAAACCTATGACCGTATGCTGCCTGCACAGGAGCATTTGCCCGAGGGTGGTCTTGGCAACCTGATTGCGCTACCACTGCAGGGACAGGCGCTTCGGCAGGGCAATAGTGCATTTGTGGATGAAAGCCGGAACGCCTATCCCGATCAGTGGGAATATCTGAAATCCGTACAGCGGATCAGCAAGGAATTTATAGAGAGAAAAACAGCACTATGGAGTGCGGATGGTGAATTAGGTACACTTTCTAAAATAGAAGATACTGAAAAGCCGTGGAAAAAATCATCTCAGGCTTTCCATTCGGAGGATGCCGGACAGCCGCTTTCTATAACACTTGCCAACGGCATTTACATCGACACCGCAGGCTTGAAGCCTCGTCTGCAAAATGCGTTACGGCGGCTGGCTGCCTACAGCAACCCTGAGTTTTATAAAAAGAAGGCGCTGGGGTTTTCCACCCGAAATATTCCGCGCATCGTTTTCTGCGGAGAGGATGTCGGGAAATATATCCATCTGCCGCGCGGCTGTGCGGAAAAGTTGACCGCGCAGCTGAACTCTGTTGGAATTCCCTACACAGTAAGTGACGAACGCCAAACAGGTCGTGAAATCAAGGCGGATTTCAAAGGCACCCTGTACCCGCAGCAGGCAGACGCTCCGCGAAAATATTGGAACATGATACCGGCGTGCTCTGCGCCGCAACTGCCTTTGGTAAGACCGCTGTCGGTGCGTATCTGATAGCACAGCGCAAGGTCAACACGTTGGTTTTGGTTCACAACTCCGAGATTATGAAAAACTGGGTGGAAGATTTTGAAAAGTTCCTGCAAATCAACGAGGATCTGCCGGAGTACATCACCCCAAAAGGGCGGCGCAAAAAGCGTAAAAGCGTCATCGGCACGCTGTCCGGCGGACGCAATACGCTGGGCGGGATATTGGATGTTGCCATGATCACGTCCCTTGGGCAGAGCGACGACGTAAACCCGCTTATCAAGAATTACGGCATGGTCATCATGGACGAGTGCCACCACGCCGGGGCTGCTATTGCTGAAGATGTGTTGAACGCCGTTAATGCAAAATACGTTTACGGGCTGACTGCTACACCCAAGCGCGACGACGGCAGGAGCAAAAAAATCTTTATGCAGTTTGGTCCCATCCGCTACCGCTATACAGCCAAAGACCGCGCGGTTGCGCAAAATGTACGGCATTTTGTCTACCCGCGTTTTACGCGCTTGTTCGCGCCAAACGCAAACAAACTCAGCTACAATCAAGCCCGCCGTGTCGTGGTGGATAGCACGATACGCAATGAGCTGATTCTGACCGATGTGGTTTCCTGCTTGCAAGCCGGACGTACCCCCTTGGTGCTGACCAAAGAGAAAGAGCACGCGGCGTTTTTGTACGCGCAACTGAAACCTAAAGCCGACCATACTTTTCTTTTGCAGGGCGGCAGCAGCGCCAGACAAAAAGAAGATCTGCGCGCCGAAATGCGGGCAGTTCCTCCAAACGAAAGTGTTGTGCTGGTGGCCATCGGGCAGTACATTGGCGAGGGATTCAACTTTCCGCGGCTGGACACGATGATGTTGACGATGCCCATTTCGTGGCAAGGCAACGTGAGCAATATGCGGGTCGTTTACACCGCGATTACGAGGGTAAGCGAGACGTTATCATCTATGACTATGTAGATGCGCACATTCGTGTGCTGGAGTCCATGTATTACAAGCGATTGCGCACCTATAAGCGTATAGGATATGAAATTCTTGCTGCTCCTAACGAGGAAAAGCAGACTGTCAACGCAATTTTTGACAGCGAAAGCTATCTGCCTGTTTATGAAAAAGACTTGATGCAGGCACGCAAGAGCATCTATATTGCAAGCCCCGGATTGAACAAAAACAAAGTCCGGCGATTGATTGCGCTGGTAGAGGAGCAGCAGACTGCGGGGTGATTGCGACTGTCATAACGCAACCTGCCGAGAGTTACCCCCAGACTCGCGTAGAGCCAACCAAAGCGCTGCAGACTGCGCTGACGGCGGCGGGGATTTACGTTGTGCCACAACCCGACCTGCACACCCATTTTGCAGTTATTGATCAGGAGATTGTGTGGTACGGCAATACCAACCTACTATCACGCGATAAAGAAGATGACGGTCTGATGCGTATTGGCAGCAGGGATGTGGCGCTCGAGTTGTTGGAGGAAATAGGTCGATAGTTTGGCAAACAGGATTTACACCGTTGACTTTTTCACGGTATCGTGATACGATGACAGTAAGGAGATGATCGACATGCAGTATAATCAAGATTCTATGGAATTATCATTCGTATGTATTTTCTGCAGAGTGAACATAATCCACCACATATTCATGCAATTTACAATGATGACGTTGCAGCTATAGACTATATGACCGGTGAAGTTTTGGAAGGCTATCTTCCACCGAAAGCGCTGGCTATGGTGCGCGAATGGATTGCGTTGCATAAGGATACTTTGCAGGAAATCTGGGAAACGCAAGAGTTTAAGAAAATTCCGCCACTGGAGTAAGGAGGTTTCTTCTATGTTCCATAAGGTTAAAAGTGTATCACCTCTCCCTAATTATTTGAGACTTCCAAGTTTGCGGATCTTCTCGGACTTCTCAGACTTCTTAGAATCTATTATCGCACTTAATGGAGTCATTTTACAGACGGGTGATTATGGATCGCTTACGATACATCGGCAAAATAACAGCACAGCCCCCGCCAGAAACTCATAGAGCTTGGCGGGGCTGTACTATTTAATCAGCAATATTTAAATCAGGCCCATCAGGCTGGGCAGGCCAGAGACAGAGCCGGGATGTAGGTGACGGCCAGCAGGGCGGCAATCAGTGCCACAAAGTATGGGATCAGCTTTGACGTGACCTGCTCGATGGAGACATGACCGATGCCGCAGCCGACGAACAGAACCGAGCCGACCGGCGGGGTGATGTTGCCCAGGCACATATTGAAGATCAGCATAACGCCGAACTGGATCTCCGTCATGCCAAAGCTGGTGGCGATGGGCAGGAAGATCGGGGTGAAAATCAGGATGGCGGGGGTGATGTCCATGAACATGCCGATGACCAGCAGGATGATGTTCATGAGCAGGAAGATGATGTACTTGTTTTCAGTCAGGCTCATCAGGCCGTTGGAGATGGCTGCCGGGATGCCGGAGTAGGCCATAACAAAGGACATGGCGGAGGAGGCAGAAATCAGGAACAGGATGATGCCGGACGTTTTGGCGGAGTTGAGCAGGATGCCAAGGAAGCCTTTGAAGTCGATGCTTTTATAGATGATGGAAAGAATCAGGCAGTAGAGAACCGCGACACCTGCGCCCTCAGTGGCGGTGAAGATACCGGAGACGATGCCGCCGATGACGATGACGATCAGCAGCAGAGACGGCACGGCGTCCCAGACGGTCTTGGCAATGCTCTGGCTGTGGTCAATGCCGGTGGCTTTCATGCCAGCCTTTTTTGCGCCGATGAACGCAACGACCATGCAGCACAGGCCCATCAGGATGCCGGGAATGTAACCGGCCATGAACAGCGTGGAGATGGAGACACCGCCCGCGACGGTGGAGTAGACAATGAACAGACGTCGGGGAGTACGAGCAGGCCGGGTGGGGGCGGAGGCGAATGTTGGCGGCGGCGGAGTAGGCGGGGTCGTAGCCGTTTTCTTCCTCAATGGGGCTGATGCAGCCGCCCATGGCGGATGCGGCAGCAACCGAGGAGCCGGACAGCGCGCCGAACAGCATGTTGCCCAGGATGTTGGCCTGCGCCATGGAGCCGGGGATCTTGCCGACGAACAGCTGGGCAAAGTTGACCAGGCGCTTGGCAATACCGCCGTTGTTCATGATGTTGCCGGCCAGGATGAACAGGGGCACAGCAAGCAGCGAGAAGCTCTCCACGCCGGAGTTCATCTTCTGCATCGTGATAAAGGTGATCTGGTCCCAGGACAGGGTGGACATGGCGGTCACGATAGACGACGCCAGAATGCTGATGGAGATAGGCACGCCGAGGAACAGCAGCACGCCGAACACAGCGAACAGGATAACGGTGGTCATGGTGATACTCATTTGTCTGCACCCTCCTTGGATTCAACTTTTTCGCCGGTGACATCCTCATAGATGTTGATGATCTGCGCCAGGACGATGAACACGCCGGAAATCGGGGCGATGGAGTAAACCAGGCTGCGGGGAATACCCAGCAGGGCCGAGAACTCGCGGCTGGCAGAGACAGCCAGCTTAAAGCCGCCGATAGTGAATACGAAGATGGCCATCAGCAGAATCAGACCATCGATGACCACCAGCAGGGCGGTGTGCGCCTTGCCGGTGAATTTGTCGCGGATGAGGGTCAGGGACATGTGCTCCCGGGTGGAGAAGGCGTAGGCCGCGCCGATGAAGCCGGTCCAGATCAGGCTGTAGCGGACAAGCTCCTCGGTGAAAGCCACGGGGCTGTTGAGGATATAGCGGGAGAAAACCTGAATCAGAACCAGCACCGTCATAAAGGTAAGCAGTACGGCGCAGGCAATGCTCAAAATTTTGTCCATCCAGAATTTGATGGCAGCAAAGGTGTTTTTCATGGCTTACTCCTCCCCTCTTGCGGCGTCGATGGTATCCAGCAGCGTCTTGACGCCGGGATACTGCTCCTCGTAGGCTTCGATCATGGGCTGGGTTGCCTCGCGGAAGGCTTCCTTGTCGACGTCATAGACGAACTCAACGCCCATCGTCTCCTGTGCTTCCTTGACGGCCTCCTCCACAGCGGTGTCCCACATGACCTTGTGGGCATCGGTGGAATCGTGGGCGGCTCCAGAATGATTTCCTGATCCTCGGGGCTGATGGTCTCCCAGACCTTCTCACTCATGATGAGGACGTCGGGGATCATGGCATGCTGGTCCACCGAGTAGACCTTGCAGACCTCGCCGTGCTTGCCGGTGGTCAGGGCGGTCTCGTTGTTCTCGGTGCCGTCAATGATGCCGGTCTGCAGCGAGGTGTAAACGTCACCGTAGGACATGGCGACGGGAATGCCGCCCAGATAGCTCATCATGTCGGTCTGGCTCTTCATATCCTGCACGCGGATCTTCAGGCCCTTCAGGTCGGCGGGCGTGCGGATGGCGCGGTCCTTCGTGTAGAAGGAGCGTGCGCCGGAGGTGTAATAGGTCAGCGTGACAAAGCCGTCGTCACCGGTGGAGAGGAAGAAGTCCTGCATCTCCTGCGAGTCCATGACATGGTAGAAGTCATCGGTATCGTTGAAGATATAGGGCAGGCCGAAGGTGTTGAAGGCATCGTTGTAGGTAGCCAGACCGGGTGCAGAGACCTTGGTCATGGCGATAACGCCGGCCTGCAGCTGCTCAAGGTTCTCGTTTTCGCTGCCGAGCTGGCCGTTGGGGAAGATCTTGACCTGGATGCGGCCATCGGTCTTTTCAGCGACCTCGTCCGCGAACTGGGTCATGGCGATGTGGACAGTGTGGGTCTCGGACAGGCCGTGGGCCAGAGTCAGCACCAGCGGATTCTCGCGCTGTAGCCGGTGGAGTCGGCGGTGGTGCCGGACGCGCCGCAGCCGGTCATAACACCCAGACTGAGCGCAGCCGCAGCAGCCAATGCTGCGAATTTTTTGAACATAGTATTTCTCCTTCTTGTATGTATGCCGTTTTCCCCTTGGCCCCTCTGAGAGGGGCTGCCGCCGCAGCGGCTGGGGGAGAGAACCGTGCCATTACCCGAAATATTTCGGGCTGCGGCAAGGTTCAACCCCTCCGCCCCTACGGGGCACCTCCCCTGCTAGGGAGGCAAGAAGCCGGGTTACATCCCGATCAAATCAAACTGTTCGAACGAGACAAGTGCCTCGTGATCCTTCTTGGGATTGGGGTACTTGATCTGGACGCTCTTGAGGCGCTGGCTGTAGTACCAGCCGCTCTCGGCCTCCTCAAACTTGCGGCGGTGCAGGAAGTGCGGCAGCTCTTTGCCGTCCACCTGCACATAGAACGGGGACTTCTCGCGGTGGATCATATCGAGGTACATGCTCTCGACGGCGGTCTCGTAGCTGCCTCATTCGTGAAGGTCACGACGGTCTTGACGCCTGCCTTGACGGCGATCTTCGTCTTGAGATACGCGCCCTTGCGGTAATCGTTCGTGTGGCCGTCATCCTCGTACAGCGTGAACTCGGAATCCACATCGGGGGCCATCAGGATGTCCAGCGCGGTGGTCTTTTCGGTCATCAGGTTGTGCAGCTTGTTGCCGCTCATCGGGAGAATGGCACCGCTGCGCACAAACAGCGGGATGCTGGCAATATCAACCGGCACCTCAATCGTCTGGCCGGGGGCGTACTCCTCGCGGGTGTAGAAGTCGTAGAACCGCTCGTTTTCGTTCTCGGTCACGGGCAGGTAGACCGGGCGGACGGTCTGGCCCTTTTCAACGACATTCGCAACCAGCAGAGAATCACCGAACATGAAGTCCACGCCTCATCGTAGGTGGCCGGGTCGTTCTGGAAAACGCTGAACGTCGGCTGCCAGATGGGCAGGCCGTTCTCATGCGCGCGCTCCATCAGGGAATACAGCGTCGGGCTGAGCTTATAGCGGAAGTCAATAGCGTCCTTGATGTACTGCTTTTTGTCGCTGTACATCCACGGCTCGGTGACGGTGTTGTCGGTGTTCGTGGAGTGGATGGAGAAGCGCGGCTGGAAGATGCCGTTCTGCACCCAGCGCACGAACAGCTCGCCCTCCGGCGCGGGGCCGAAGAAGCCGCCGATGTCGCAGCCGTGGTTGGACACGCCGCAGAGCGCCATGCCCAGAATCGTGGCGATGTTGTATTTCAGGGTATCCCAGTGGGTCAGGTTGTCACCGGCCCAGACCTGCGCATAGCGCTGGATGCCCGCATGACCGGAACGGCAGACCGAGAACGGGCGGCAATCGGGGTCATACTCCTCGATGGCCTCGTTGGACAGCTGGCACATCAGGTTGCTCATGACCGGCTTCATCGTGCCAATCGTGCTGCCCTTGCCCTCAAAGTAAACCTTTGCGTCCTTGTCAACGAGGGAGTCATACTCGCAGTTGTCGTTCCAGATGGAACGGCAGCCGTATTTCAGCAGCGCATCCTTGATGTACTGCTTCCAGTGCTGCCGGGTGGATTCCTTCGTGTAGTCCACAAACAGCCCGGGGCCGCCCCACCAGGTACCGACAGCCAGACCGTCAAGACCTGCATTGTCGTCGGAGGCGGGCAGGAACATGCCCTTCTCCTTCATCTCGTTCAGCAGCGGATGGACGAGCAGCATACCGGGCTTGATGTTGGGCGAGACAACGATGCCGCGCTTTTCCATCTGGCGAACCAGTCTGCCGGGTTCTTGAAGCGCTTGTGGTTCCATGTGAAGGTGCAGCGCTTGATGCCCTCGCGGTCTCAACGGCGCAGTAGCCGCTGGACAGCTGGAACCCGTCGGCAGGGATGCCTTCCTCGCGGGTCGTGTCGATGAAGTCCAGCACGGCATCGTCGCTGTTCTCGGGCAGCTCTGGGTAGTACATTGAGCTGCCGAGGTAGCCCAGCGCGGCCTTCGGCAGCATGACGCTCTTGCCGGTCAGGTCGGTATAGCGCTCAATGATCTCGCGGATGGACGGCCCTGCGATCAAAAACAGGTCAATGTCGCCCGCGTCGGTGCGGTAGGACGAGTAGCGGTGCCAGTAGTTGCGCTTCTCGCGGCCCATGTTGAAATCGCACTCGGCGGTATTGTGGTAGAAGTAGCCGACAGCCTGCTTTGTGCCGCGATTCAGGCGGATATAGAACGGAATGTGCTTGTAGAGGGAATCCGTCTCCTTGGCGTTGTAGCCCATGCGTCGCCGGGAGCCATATTCATGTATTTCTCGGCCTTGTTGATCTCGCCGGATTTTTCGCCAAAGCCATAGAAGCAGTCGTCGGCTTCGATCTGGGAAGCGTGCATGCGGCGGTGGTTGGAATCCTCACGATAAGCAAGGTCGGGAATGTCTGCATGCAGCAGGCTGCCATCTTTATCGTATACCATGATACGGAAGGGTGCCTTTTCCACAACCACCTTCAGGCGGCTGCCTGGATCACGGGCCTGCTTGTCGCCATCGGGTCAGTTCGGCAGCGGCGGTCTGCACGCGCTTGCGGCAGTCCTTCATCAGCTCGTCGGTGCGGGACTCCCATGCGGTCATGGTCAGGCTGTAGGAGCTTCATCCAGTCGCCGTCAAAGCCCGCGCGGATGCGCAGTATATCGTCGGTCAAGAACCAGATGCGCAGCTCTACAGCGTTGGTGGCTACGGAATAATAGCTTCCGCAGTCCTTGACAGCGCCGCCGGTGTAGCACACTTTCATAGATTTTCTCCTTTTTTTGCATATATTGCATATAATTGAATGGTGGAACTTGTTATTTGGCAGGCAATGTGCATATTGTACAAAATTGCATAATATATTTTGTTCAATCCGCGCATTGTGCCCTTCTTCGCCTTTATGATAACAAATTCTTCACAAAATTTCTTCCGTATTTGTAATGCAAATGTCGCAAAATGTGATATAATCGTGGTAAAGACAAAATTTGACAGGAGGAGTCGCTCATGATCCTGCAAAAAATGCCGCATTACGTGGATTCCATTCTGACGCAGGAGGATGCCAGTGCCGCCCTGCAGGACGGTCAGGTTGTCGTGGGCCTGTATACAAACCGGGAGAATGTCCAGTCGGTGGTCCACTCCCACCCGTATTATGAGATGATACTGCCGGTGGCGGGCAGCAGCGTGCGCTACTCCGTCGACGGCAGTGTCTACGATTTGCACCTGGGGGAGCTGATACTGTTTCCGGGCGAGATGTACCACTCCGGCAAGTTCAACATCACGGACACGACCTCGGAGCGACTCGTCGTGCAGATAGCTCCCGGCATCTGGGAGCGTGCCTGGGCGCAAAGCGGCCTGCCGCGGCATGTCTGGTCGGGGAATCCTGTCATTCTGGACACTGACGCCGTCACGCAGTGGGACTTCCGCGGTCTGCTGGAGCGGATGGCCCAGACCATGTATCTCGATGAAAAAATACGTGATACCGTGCATGTGCGAGTCACGGAGCTGATTTTGCTTATCAGCCAAGTTGTGACCCGGCGGCACAATGCCCCGCCGCCCTCGGCCACCAGTCTGCTCGTCGCCAAGGCGGTTGCTTACCTTCAGGCCAACTACACCGACCCGCATCTGACCGTGGCCCAGCTGGCAAAGTACACCTACACCAGCCGGGAGCACCTGTCCCGCGTGTTCAAAGAGTACACGCTGGAAAGTATACACGGGTATCTGACCAACCTGCGTATGCAGCACTGCCGCAACGAGCTCGCCGACGGCACCGGTGTGCTGGACGCCTGCACCGCCAGCGGTTTTGCAAATTACAGCAGCTTTTTAAAGAGTTTCCGCGCACTGTACGGCATCACCCCCGGCGAGTACCGCGCCCAACTAAGGCAGAGCCGCAGAACGCCATAAAGAAAACCACACATTAAGCGCGGTGAGATAAGAAAACAAGCAAAAAGCCTTAGGAAAAAATACGATAAAGCTCTTTCCGCATACAAAAAGAAAGGGGGGCCAATAAATGAAATTGACAATTTCAAATATCAGTAAATCTTTCAAAACAAGAATTGCGCTTCAAAACATTTCTTTTGAATTGCAGCCTGGAATTTATGGGTTACTTGGGCCAAACGGAGCCGGAAAAACAAGTCTTATGAAAATTATAGCTGACATCATGGTTCCAACTTCGGGAGAGGTTTTCTTGGACGGAACACCTGTCAAAGAATTAGGCGAGAATTATCGCAATCTCCTTGGATATATGCCGCAAAATCTGGGGGTTTATCGTGATTTTACAGCGGAGCAGTATTTACTATATATCGCCGCCTTAAAAGGGTTCCCACCAAAGGACACTCAAGAAAAGGTATATGTGCAGTTAAAAAAAGTTGGGTTAGAGCAGTTCGCAAAAGATAAATTAAAAACGTTTTCTGGGGGTATGATCCGCCGGATTGGGATTGCTCAAACTCTACTTAATTCTCCAACGATCTTGTTGTTGGACGAGCCGACAGCAGGGTTAGATCCGCAAGAGCGGATACGATTACGAAATATTCTGTCCGGTCTATCGGAACATTGTATTGTTGTTTTGTCAACGCACATTGTATCTGATGTTGAGTTAATTGCAGATAAAGTCATTTTATTAAATGACGGAACACTTTTAGCTGCTGATAAGGTAAACGATCTTCTTCATAATCTAACGGGCATGGTTTGGTCTTTCTGTTTATCATCAGAAGCTGAACTTAAAGAAATATCTGACAAGTGCTTGATTGGTAATGTGATTCAGAACGCCTGTGATATTCAAGTGAGGGCTGTATCTCGCAACAAACCGCATAAAAATGCCGTTTCTTTGCCCCCTACAATGGAAGATTTATACCTGTTTTATTTTCAAGGAGGGGATACGCATTGAGTTTGTTGGTAAAGTTAGAACTTCAAAAACTAATTCGTCGAAAGTATCTATTCGTTGGTGCTATTCTCTTAATCCTCTATACTTTGTTTTGGTTTTTTGTCTGTGCAGTCAATCATGCAGCGACATTTCCCACACATACTGAAACTGGGCGTCTTTTGGAAGGTAGACATGCCGCGCTTTACAATAAGGTTTTATACGAGCAATACGCCGGTGAATTGACCGATGAAAAAGTAGCCGAAATATTAGATGACTTTCAAACTTTGAGGAACCGTTACGAAGCCACTCATAATGATTTATTCAACGCCCCCCTAATATACGAGGATTTTTCGATGTTCAACGCAACCGACGAGAACGCTTTTGAAAAATCATTATCTCAATATGGGTATATCAGCGTTAATTCATCAGATATTCCAAACTTTGATACTCCTCTTTATTTCACGTTCTCAAGTACATGGGAAACTGCTGCTGACATTTTTTATAATGGCAGTTTTGGGATTGCCCTTTTGCTTTTAATTGCGCTGGCTCCTCTATTTGCCGAGGAATACAGTAGTGGGGCCGCAGGAATTATTCTTACGACCCGGTACGGAAAAAACAAAATCATAGTTGCTAAATGTATTGCATCGCTGATTGTTGCTACGGTAGCAGTAATTCTCTTTGCCTCATTTGTTATATCAATTTGCGGCATTTACTTTGGTGGGTTTACAGGATGGCAAGCTGACATACAAACACAATTTGGTTCGTTGCTTATGTCTGTACCTTTGCGAATGAATAATCTGCAATTTTTTATGTTTTCTATTTTGCTGTATTGGTTATCTGCCATTGGAGCAGCCGCTTTGATTTGTTGCTGTTCTGCCTTTTGTAAGAGGTCTTTATCCGCTTTTGTGGCAAGCACCGTTATTTATGCTGTTCCATATTTTATCCGGCAATTTGGCATTGGGGGAACAGTAGTTGGAGAATTAATGCTTTTATTTCCCGTTTGTTCAGCGAAAGCGCAACAGGTTGTGCGAACCTCGGAGCATAAGATGGTTGACCTTTTACCTGTTACCTGTGAAATGCAATTTGGATTGCAGTGTTTACCGCTATTTTAATTTTTGTTTTATTCTTCTTGACATATAGGCATTTTTCCAAGCATCAAGTATTAGGCTAAAAACTCATACTTTGAAAATGATATGGAGGTAGCGCATTGGAAAAGAAAAATGGTGCTATGCCCGATCTGCAACAACAAAACCCGGATTAAGGTGCGCCCCGATACGGTGCTTGAAAACTTCCTCCTGTACTGCCCCAAATGCAAGCAGGAAACAATCATCAACGTAACCGGGCAAAATGTAGTTGCGATAAAAAACGTCGGAAAGTAAATAACAAATTAAATACATCAGTTATCACAGAGCCAGACGCATAGACGCAGTGCCGATAACCCGCAAGCCTTTTTGGGCGCGGATTATCGGCTTTTGTTTTTTATGGTGGCAATCAATAAAGAGCCGCCGTTAAAAAGATATACGACGACTTTATGAAAAACGCGGCGGTATCAAGGAGGTATCGCCGTGTTACTTTTCTTACGACATAATTCGACTATCTTTTACATACGAAAAAAAGCCTATATCCACCAGCGGGATATTTTGGCTATGAGTATGAACTGTCAGTACATCTAAATATTGCTCACAATAGCATTGCCGCGAAATCGTTTCAATTTTTTTCGCTGGGTAGCGTAAGCAAATATAAGAAATAGCCATCTGAAATCCGTGGCCTTCGGCATCTCAGGTGGCTATTTTTCAGACCGTCAAAAGACTGCATTTTTGCTCTATTGCGTGTGTAGGGCGACCATTGGTCGCCCGCCAACTTACCGCAGCAACGCATTTTTTGGGATAGTTTTCTTACAAGGCAAACGGGTGCGGGCGAGCAATGCTCGCCCCTACAAGAGTTTTTCGACAGTCTGAAAATGTTGAATCGCTCCATGGGGAGTGGTTCACATTTTGTATATTATTCAGGCAGCTGGATCTCCGGCATCAGCTCATCGGAGACGACTTGCAGCATTTCCTCCAATTTAGCCAAGTCATCGGGACCGAAGCGCTGTTTAGCGCGCTCCATGACAAGGTGCAAGTAGGAATAACTGATGTTATAGTAATCAATGTACTTTTGGGTCGGGCGCAGGCGGTATTCCCGCTTGTCGATGGTGGATCGGATGCGCTCTACATAGCCTTTTTTGACCAGTGAGTTGATCTTATAGGCGGCGTTGGGGGTAGAAAGATTCATCATGTGGCTGAACTGCGCAATCGTAGGTTCGCCCAATGCCATGATAACTTCCATGCAGAAAGATTCTACCGTCGTCAGTGTGGCTTCGCGATCCTCGAATCGACTGAAGATCTGCTTATAGAAGTGCAGTTTGAATTTGGTATATACCCGTCCGAATGTCTGGTCCAGCATAGCGAGAATCCCCCTGTAGGTTAGTGGATTTATTATAGCACATTCCGCCATGTAAAACCAGCCCTCAGGCATCCGTGAGAACAAACGTCAGCTCGGCGTTGGCCGCGCGCACGCCGTCCACCCATGCGGTGGCCTTGCCGATGCCTACCGGGCCATGCTGTTCTATCAGCTCACATTCCAATATCAATACATCGCCGGGTATGACCTGCCGGCGGAAACGGGCGTTTTTTACACCGCCGAACAGGGCGAGCTTTCCGCGGTTTTCCGGCAGGCTTAACGCGGCTACCGCCCCGGTCTGGGCCAGCGCTTCCAGAATCAGCACACCGGCATAACGGGGTGTCCCGGAAAGTGCCCCTTAAAAAACGGCTCCGTGCGGGTCACGCATTTGACGCCCCGCGCCCATTGGCCGGGGGTGTAGTCCAGGATCTTATCCACCAAAGCAAACGGGTAACGGTGCGGCAGGATCTCTTCGATCTCTGCCGCGCTCATGGCTCGGGGCGGCTCATTTGGCGTATAGTTCATCCTCATCCCTCCCAGCGTTTGAATACCACGCAGGCGTTATGGCCGCCAAAGCCAGACTATCGCTCATGGCATACTCCACCTGCGCCGCGCGCCCATGGTTGGGGATATAGTCCAGATCCAGCTCCGGATCCGGCTCCTGCAAATTGACGGTGGCGGGCAAAAAGGCATCGTGCAGAGCCAGCGCGGTAAATACGCCCTCTACCCCGCCTGCACCGCCCAGCAGATGGCCGGTCATCGACTTGGTAGAAGACACGGCCAGCTTGTACGCATGGCCGCCGAACACCGTTTTGATGGCAGTTGTCTCGCAGCTGTCATTCAGGTGGGTGGACGTCCCGTGGGCGTTGATGTAGCCGATCTGTTCAGGCACTACCCCGCCGTCGTCCAGCGCCAGCCGCATACAGGCCGCACCGCCTGCACCGCCCGGTGCCGGGGCGGTAAAGTGGTAGCGTCGCAGTTAGCGCCATAGCCACGACCTCGGCATAAATTTTGGCACCGCGCGCTTTGGCGGCCTCGAGTTCTTCCAGCAGCAGTACGCCGCTGCCCTCGCCCATCACAAAGCCGCTGCGGCGGGCGTCAAAAGGGATCGAGGCCCGGGCCGGGGTCCGTCCGCCGTGCAAAGGGCTTTCATGCTGGCAAAGCCGCCCACGCCCAGCGGGCTGATGCAGCTTTCGCTGCCGCCGCAGAGCATGCGGTCCTCATATCCATCGCGGATACGGTGGAACGCATCGCCGATCGCATTGGTGCCGCCTGCACAGGCGGTGGTGGGGCAGCTGCACATGCCCTGCAAACCAAAACGGATGGCGATCTGCCCCGCCGCCATATTGCCAATGGACATGGGGACAAAATAGGGGCTGACTTTTTCAAAGCCGCGCTGCTGACCGCGGGTGTGTTCTTCCTCGATGGTGGGCAGGCCGCCGATGCCGCTGGAAAGGATCACACCAAACCGCGTATGGTCGATTTCTTCCAGCGCAAGGCGCTGTCGCGGACGGCTTCGTCGGCAGCGGCCACGGCAAACTGGGTAAAGCGTGCCATTTTGCGGGCTTCGCGCTTGTCGATGCGCGCGGCGGGGTCAAAGTCCTTGACCTCTGCGGCCAGCTTTACTTTAAAATCAGCCGTATCAAAAGCCGTGATCGGTCCTACTGCGCAGCGGCCAGCCTTAATGTTCGCCCAGCTTTCTGCCACCGTATTGCCGGTAGGATTTACCGTGCCAAGGCCGGTAATAACGACCCGGCGTTTCTTTTTTGTGTCCATTGCACACCTCACATTCCCATTCCGCCGTCAACGCAAAGGACCTGCCCGGTAATATACCCGGCCTGCTCCCCTGCCAGAAAAGCCACCGCCGCCGCAACATCCTCGGTATGGCCGATTTTGCCTGCCGGGATGGCTGCTTCCGCTGCGGCACGGGCCGGTTCTGACAGCACGGCGGTCATATCTGTTGCAATAAAACCGGGACCACAACGTTGGCGGTGATATTGCGGGCAGCATACTCTTTGGCAGCGCTTTTCGTCAGGCCGATCAGCCCGCCTTGCTGGCTGCGTAGTTGGCCTGACCCGCGTTGCCGTGCAGACCAACAACACTGCTGACGCTGATGATGCGCCCATACCGCTGGTGCATCATAAAGCGGCAGGCCGCTTTGGTGCAGAAAAACGCCCCCTTCAGGTTGGTGGCAAGCACATTGTCAAAATCAGCCTCGGTCATTCGCAGAAGCAATTTGTCGGCGGTAATGCCCGCGTTGTTGACCAGCACATCGATCCGCCCAAAAGCGGCAACGGTATCTTCTACCAGCTTCTGACATGCTTCGGGGCTGCGCACGTCCGCCTGCAGCGTGACAGCCTGCACGCCAAGGGCGCGGCAGGCTGCGGCTGTTTCCTCGGCAGCGGCAGCGCTGCGGCATAGTTGACGGCAATGTTCATGCCGTTTTCGGCCAAAGCCCGGGCAAATGGTACGGCCAATGCCTTTGGCCCCGCCCGTAACCAGAGCGGCACGGCGCAAGTTTTCGGTTTGCGGCATGGTCAGGCTCCTTTCATGGTGCGCAGCAGCTGCTGCAGCTGCGCGGCAGTTTCCACCGGATAGCACGAGATGGCACTTCCCACAGTCTTTTTGACAAACCCGGTCAACGCCCTGCCGGGACCGATCTCAATGGCGGCGTCCACGCCCAATTCTGCCAGACGGCGGACGGTCACCTCCCAACGCACGCCGGACTGCACCTGCTTTTCCAGCAGTGCGGCAATGGTGTCGGTTTCCTCCATCTCGTGTCCCAGGCAGTTGAACAGCACAGGGAACTGCATCGGCGCAAAGCGGACAGCCTTACATTTTTCCCGCAGTGCATCCCCTGCCGGGTGCATCAATGAGGTATGGAACGGGCCGCTGACATTCAGCGGCAGGCAGCGCCGTGCCCCGCAGCAAGCGCCAACTCGGCAGCCTTATCGACAGCGGCCTTGTCGCCGCCAATGACCAGCTGGCCGGGGCAGTTGTAGTTGCAGATCTGCACAACGCCTTCGTCGGCGGCTGCATTGCAGCATGCCTGCAAGGGGGCTTCATCCAGCCCCAAAACGGCTGTCATCCCGCAGGTGCGCCCCGCCGCAGCCGCAGCCATTGCCTTACCGCGGAAGGCGGTTAAAGCGACTGCGGTCTGCACATCGAACACCCCCGCACAGGCCAGGGCGGAATACTCCCCCAACGACAGCCCTGCCGCATAATCCGGTGTGACACCTGCCTCCCGCAGTACGGCAGTAAGGCCAGCGGCAAACGCCGTCATGCAGGGCTGGGTGTATTGGGTCTCGTTCAATACACCGGCTGCGTCGGTAAAGCAGACTTCTTTCAAATCAAAATCCACCGCCGCGTCGGCTTCGTCAAAAGCAGCGCGGAAAGCCGGGAAGTTCTCGTAAAGATCCCGGCCCATACCGGCGTGCTGGCTTCCCTGCCCGGCGTATAAAAATGCTAGTTTCATAAGGTGATCTCCTTGTACACCCCGGCGATGCAGTCTTTGGCTTCGCTTACCATCGCGGCAAGAATTTCTTCCACCGGGCGGACTTCGTGCAGCAGTCCTGCGGCCTGTCCGGCCATCAGGCTGCCATTCTCGGTGTCACCGTCAAACACAGCCTTGCGCAGACTGCCTAAAGTAAAGCGTTCCAGCGCCATTTTATCAGCCCCGGCCTTTTCCTGGCGGACATACTCGCGGCTCATGCGGTTTTTCAGTACACGCACAGGGGTGCCGCCGATGCGCCCGGTCACGATGGTATCACTGTCGCGGGCTTTTAACAGGGCGGCTTTATAGTTTTCATGGATGGGGCACTCGGTGCTCGCCAGCAGACAGGTACCGACCTGCACACCGCACGCCCCCAATGCCAGCGCAGCAGCCAGCCCTCGTCCATCGGCAATGCCGCCCGCAGCAATGACCGGCACATGGACGGCATCGACGACCTGCGGGACAAGTGCCATCGTGGTCATCTCGCCCACATGGCCGCCGCTCTCGGTACCTTCGGCAATAACGGCGTCAATGCCGAGCGGTTCCAGATGTTTGGCCAAAATGGCTGCCGCCACCACGGGGATGACCGTGATACCGGCTGCTTTCCACGCGGCCATGTACTTCCCCGGATTTCCCGCCCCGGTGGTGACGAGCTTTACGCCCTCCTCCACCACGATTTTGGCAAATTCATCCGCCTGCGGGTGCATCAGCATGATGTTCACGGCCAAAGGGCTTGTCGGTCAGTGCGCGGCAGCGGCGGATGTTTTCCCGCAGAGTCCGCGTCCATGCCGCCGGAGCCGATCAGCCCCAGCGCCCCGGCGTTGGAACAGGCAGCGGCAAACTCGCCCGTGGCGATATTGGCCATGCCGCCTGTATAATGGGATATTTTGTACCTAAAATTTCATTGAGCAGCTTCATTTTCCACCCTCATACGTCAGCAGCATCCCGCCCCATGTCAGCCCGCCGCCAAAGCCGATGCAGGCCAGCGTCTGGCCGGGTCGCAGCAGATCACTTTCCGCCATTTCGTGCAGGGCAATCGGGATGCTGGCAGCACTGGTGTTGCCGTGACGGCTTATGTTTTTGTAAAACTTTGACGGTTCTGCGTGTAAACTTTTGACACAATGGTCAATTATGCGGCTGTTGGCCTGGTGGCAGACTACCCAGTCCAGATCAGACAATGTCTTTTGGCTGCGGTCCAGCACGGCTTGCAGACAGCGCGGCATAGCCTCCACGCAAAGCGGAAAACCGCCCTGCCGTCCATCGTAATGGGCGCGGTATCGCAGGCCGCAGGGCCGCCCGCGCGGATCGCTTCACTGCCCCGTGCGCCTAACGTTACGGCGAGCGGTGCATTTTCGGCCAGCTCAAAAACAGCCGCACCCGCGCCGTCGCCAAACAACACACAGTCGTGCGGTCAGTCGGGTCCACCATGCGGGAGAGTGCCTCGCAGCCAATGACCAGCGCATACCGCCCGCCCAGCGTGCTCAGGAGCCCGTGGGCCGCGGCGGCGGCATAAATAAAGCCAGAACAGGCCGCATTCACATCAAAGGCAGGCCGGTTTTCCGGCAGACCCAAGGCAGCCTGTACGCGGCAGGCAATGCTTGGGGTAGCCGTCGGGGCCGAGAGCGTTGCCACAACACAGCAGGCAATGTCGCTTGCCGCCAGACCGCTGCGGGTCAGGGCCTGACGGGCGGCGGTGATAGCCAGCGTGGCGGCATCCTCGTTTTCGGTGCAGTAATAGCGCTGGCAGATGCCGGTGCGGGTCGTGATCCATTCATCGCTGGTGTCCACCTGTCGGCGCAAGTCCTCGTTCGTCACTACACGGCTGGGCAATGCCCCGCCGGTAGCCAACAGCTGTAAGCCTTTCATGCGCCCCTCATTTCTCCGATGCGGCGGTATTTTTTGTAGCGCTGGTCTGCCAGCGCCTTGCCGCTCATCTTACATAAAGCGGCAAGGTGCACCGCAATGGCAGTGTCCAACCGGCTGAAAAGCAGCTGCCGTCCACGCTGTGCGCCGCCCAGCGGTTCGGGGATGATTTCTTCCACAATGCCATCTGCGTACAGGTCCTGTGCCGTCAGCTTCATCATGGTACAGGCCTCGCCGCTGCGGGAAGCATCTTCCACAAATACTGGCAACCCTTCAGACAGC
>ENA-OQEB01000175-OQEB01000175.1-human-gut-metagenome-genome-assembly--contig:-NODE-175-length-26679-cov-3.520865_pt1 | contig 26679 bp, 27 predicted proteins | sample MGYA00242787_ERZ504619 | MGnify/ENA primary metagenome ERZ504619 (study PRJEB26092, sample SAMD00036317) | human gut metagenome | host: Homo sapiens | study: EMG produced TPA metagenomics assembly of... | reverse complement strand
TTTTCTATTTATAGTCAAACGGAATATATGTTGCAAATTCTACGTGTCGTAATTGCCTATGTATCAGTTACAACGTAATGCATTTTTCGCAGATCAATTCTGTTTTAACTATAAAGCTTACTAAAAAAAGCAATCGCAAATTTATAGAGATCTTACTTCTGTTTCTTAAGCAGTTACGGAAGTTAGGCAATATCTGTTGATTACTTTTTTGAAAAGTAGTTATAGAGATTGTAGGAAAATGAAAAGCCACTCCAAAAGTGATTTTATTTATTCTGTTTTTCTCTGAATTCCTTCAATTTTTTCCCAATAAATGTAAGTCATTGATTACTTTAATTCCGTCTTTTGTTCTATCGTATTTTTTTCGCCATTTCCTAATACCATATAGATAAAATTTTAATCCCTCTTCCGTCAGATCTCCAATTTTTATTTCAGTATTGTCAGTGGCTCTTTCACCTTTTTTTAATATTTCTTTAGTCGTCAATCCATTATCTTGTAGAAAATGGATAATATTCTCAAAAAAGATAATTTGCTCTGTTTTGAATTCATTAGTTAGGGGTGGTATAGACTTCATTTGAGTAAACCATCCTAATTTTGATATTACTTCATCTTTATTCATTTTTGCTTGTAATTTAATGGTGCTTAACTTTTTTTGTTTCTAAATCAACATCTAATCTAACCGTCTCAATATCAGAAATATTGTATAGTTTTCCTTTTCTACCAGGTGCTTTGATGTGAGCTCCTCCTTTAGCTTTATTTCTAATTATACGTTCTTTTTCTATTTGATCGGTTTTTTTAGCTGTTGGACTTGTAACTTCATAGACTCCTACAACTTTACCATTTTCAACAACTACAAAATCTACTCTTCTCCTTGAGCCGCCTACTACATCTATATCCTTAACGCTTTTTCCATCAACATCTCTTAAGTACCTTTCAGATAAAATTTCGGCATTTGGATATTTATCTTGTAGCCATGCTTTTGCAATAGTTTCTCTTTCAAGCCCTGCTGCCTTGTTAGGGATTATTTCGAATCCAAAGATATCAATCCATAAATTGACATCCTTGACATATCCATAAAGTGTAGGGTTACTTCCATTTAACCCAATGGGATCTTGGCTTATATAGTTGCCAATCTCAGGAGAATAGTATCTAAAACGGTTATAATAGAGGTCTGTTTCGGAATCAAAATATTGCCCTGTGTATCTGAACGGACAATCAAACTCTGTTCCCTTATTAACAGTAAACACTTTTCCGTAAATATCTAACGTGCAGTCCCAAATCTTGTTTCCCTGTTCGTCATACATCTGGATGGGAGTTCCCATATAGTCAGACACAATGGAATATTGCTTACCTTCCTGTATCTTCGCCGTTGGCACAAACGTACCTGCCTCAAACACCCAGGTAGTAATATCCTTTGTCGGTTCCTTTAATGGAGTGCTTTCTTCCTCATCCGGTTGCATATCGGTGATTTTGTAGCTCCACTCATGAATAGGCACATTGCCGTCCCATACCCAACGTGTGACCTTTCCGAAATACTGCTTAGCTGTGCGTCGTCCCAGCGCATCATACCGGAACTCCACCAGTCTTCCGTCCGGACGTATAACTTTCTTCAACATCCCGTTGGAACTCCACTCGTACAGCCATCCCGTCCCCGTTGCCAGGCAACGGATGCCCCGTTCCTTCTCCATGCGTTTGCGGTCAAATCTTACACCCGTTTCCTGCAATTGCTTGAACTCACGGAAAACGAGGTTCCCCTCGTCATCGTAATGATAGAAACAATCCGGGTCTTCCAACAGTTTTCCTCCGGCACCGTATTTGCGGTCTTTCTTGTCCGGTGTCTCAAAGAGGTTACCCACGAAGTCCGGCACACGGTAAATCACATCCGTTTCCGAACCTTGCATGGTCTCCTGCCGGATAAGGAAGTCGAAACGGTCATAGTCGTAACGTGTGACGGTACCTGTCAGCTCGTTCTCCTTGGAGAGCAGGCGGTTGGCGATACCCCATTGGTAGCGGTAGGCGCCTTGCTCTATGCCGCCCGACCGTACCGACTTGCGTATCTCCCTGCCGAAGCAGTCGCGTTCCGTCCTGACAGTCACACCGCCGGAAAAGGTGCGCTGTACCTCCAGCCGGTATTGTCACGTACATGACGCCTGCCAGCTCTCGCCCGCCTGCATGGTCTGCAAGTTGCCTTCCCGGTCGTACGTATGACGGATGTCCGCTCCCAGGCTACTGGTGATGCGGGTACAGTTGCCCTCGCTGTCGTACGTGCGGTTGACGGTATATTCTCCCTGTTTCTCCTCAATAATCTGTCCCGTCTTCCTGTCACGGGTGAACTCCAGCAGGTTCTCGCTGTTTTCCGCCTTGACAAGCATACCGTCCTTGTCATACGTGTAAAGGGATACCTCACCGTCGTACTGTTCTTCCTTCAGGATGTTGTCCAGCCCGTCATACAGGTATTCCGTCCATTTGTCCCCGGGACGGTTTACCCGTGTGACACGTCCGGCGCCGTCGCGCTCATACTCGCGTCGCAGCCCGTCGAAACCGATTTCCGTAACAACTTGTCCCAGCCCGTCCAACTCGAAGAAATAGTTGTCACCCGCCTCGTTGCCGATACGCCGGAGCTGCAACTCGCTGTTGTAACCGAATGTAATCCGATGGCGCTCCTGCTCACGGCTTTTCAATACCCCCAATGCCCCATAGGTGAACTTCACCTCGCGGATGTTGTCCGCAGCATGTACCATGTTCCCCATGGCATCGTACTCAAACCGGTGCACGTTGCCGTCCGGTTCTTCCAGCCGTATCAGGTTGTCCGCCCGGTCATAGGCATACCGGGTGGCATTGCCTTTGACATCCACCGCCTGTATGAGCCTGCCCCTGCCGTCGTATTCCCACCTGCGGAACAGGCCGTTGGGGAACCGTAGCAGTTCGAGGTCGTAGCGGTCGTTGAAGGTGAGGGTATAGACGCGTCCCTGTCCGTCAGTAATGGTATGCAATACGCCTCCCTCGTAAGTGTATTTCACAGTCTCCCCGCTGAGCGTGGTGCGGCTGACGACACGGTCCATCCCGTCGTAGTCCCAGGAGAGCTGTTTCCCTCCCGGTGTACAGAGCAGGACGAGGTTGCGGTTTCCGTCGTAGCTCAGGAACGTATCCTCGCCGTTCTCGTCCGTTATCCGGACGGGTTGGCCGGACTCGTTGTAGGAGGTCTTGCGGGTATAGCCTTCGGGGTTGACCGTGACCTCCAGTTCCTGATATCCGTTGTACTGCTGGCGTGTGATTCCCCCATTGGCATCCACTATCTTGTAGATGAGCTTGTCCTCCCCGTAATGGTATTCGGTTTCAGCACCCTCTCCGTTACGGATATGGGTGTAGCCTTTGCCGTAACGGATGAAGTACTCCATGACGCCGCCGTCCCCCCATGTATGCACACAACGGGCGTTCTCACCTTTGCCCTCGTATTCCCAATGGAAGGCCATGCTCCCTGGTTGGTCAACTGTACCAGCAGGTGCCCGTCCGTATAGACAAAATGCTTGCTGACATCCAGCGCGTCGGTGGTCTCCACCATGTCGCCCCGGTCGTCATAACGATAGCGGACAAGCCTGGTCTCCTCGCCATCCTGTCTCATGGACACACAGCATACCCGTCCCAATCCGTCGGTTTCCACCTTCAGGCGCTCCCCCCGAGAAGATACGATTCCCGCCAGTTTTCCAGCCGAAGCGTATTCGAAACAGATGCGGAACCCGTCTTTGGTGAATATGTCCGATACCATGCGGTAGCCGAAGCGGTTCTCCGGTCCGTCGAACCGATATTGAAGTCCCCGGATGTCGGTCAGCAGGTAACCCTGCCCGTCAAGCGTCCAGAGCAATTGTTCCTTGCGGTCAAAATAGGAATCCCCCGGTTCCAGCACGGGCAGGAAGGACTCCCGTCCGTCGGCATGGCGGAAGAGGAAAGCCCCTTCTTCCAGCCGCCGGATGCCCAGGTTGTAACTGTGGTGCCAGTTGTAGCCCAACGGGCCGTCCACGGCGGCATCGCTGTAATAGGTGCGTTCCCAAACGATGGGGATGGGGCCGGGCAGCTCGAAATCAACATTGGTGTGGTACACCCTGCCTGTTGCCGCATCGACCGGCTCGCCGAATGTCTTGCATTTGATGGGCTGGAGAATGTCCGCCAGCCGGTTCTTCCTTTCTTTCCTCAGTCTGTCAATCAGGTCCTGGAACTTGTCGCCCAGTTTCTTCCACATTTTTCCCAGCCCCTTGAGCCCGAACTTCATTGCCAGCGCGAACATGTCGATGGTGGGCGGCCCGCCCACGAGCACCGGCTTGCCTACGGAAGTGATGGTGGAGAGCATGGATGTGGGTGCCAGCAACGCCTTGCTCACCTTCTTGGGCTTTCCCTTGCGGGGAATGGTCGGGATGCCGACCAGGTTGCAGGAGAGCGCCGGATGTGTCAGCGTGGAGCAGGGGGCACCGTCCGCCAGCACGGTCGCGCTGCCCATCCACATTTCCGACTCGGACATGCCGCTGACCAGCGGTGCCGGGTGCAGGACGAATGCGGCAGGTGCACGATGCCTATGCCCGCCTGCGCAATCCACTGGTTATGCACCTTCACCGTAGGTGCCATCCCCTTGAGAATGCTGCACGCCACTCCCGCCACCCCTTCGGTGACGGGGCGGCATGGCGGCGGCGATGCCTGCCATGATGTCCGCCATGAGGTCATATACTTTCCCCACATGCGGCACGGGCATGACGGGTGACGGCGGTGTGACCGTAGGGTGCATGTCTATCCCTATGGCAAGGTCGCCGAACTTGGCTACGGGCATGCCCGGCATGGATGGGAGCAGTCCGCCCAGTCCCGCCTGGAGCTTGTCCAGGGCAGCCTTTGAGTCGGCGAAAAGGTCGGAGAATCCCCGTCTGGTGCTGTTGTTGTCAACGGCATCAGCTATATTTTTCAACACATCTGACATAGTGAGAACGGTTTAGAAGAGTAAAGAAAGGAAACAGCCGGAGAGGTTAACCGGAGTTCTCCGGCTGTTTCAGAAAAGGGATTGCTTATGCATCCTGTGCATAATCGCTGTTCCAGTCATTCTCGTCATCCCCCTTGGTACCTTCCAGCTTGATGACAAAACTCTTTGCCGGGAAGTAAGGAGTCAGGTGAATGTCGAGGAAAATGCGGTCTTTCTGCTTCGGGTCACGCTCGAAGCGGAGAATCTTGAACTTTTCAATCAGGCGTCCGGGACCCTGGATGCTGTCCAGGAACTTGCTGATCTGTCCGCGCAAATCCCTCTCCGCCTTGCTGTTCCAGTTCTCGAAGGCGCGCCGGTTGAGGAAGTCCATCAATACCTTGGTCACCCAGTCGAACACGCGGACCACCGAATAGGTCTGCAAGCCAGGTTGTCGCCGTTGAACAACGTCTTGGCGGAGAACGCCATCACCTTGCCGTATTCCTTCACCATGGGAATCAAGCCAATCTTCTCCAGTTCGGAAATCTCGCTCTTCTTCAGGTTGAAAGCCACTCCGTCCACCTCGCTCATAGAACCGTATTTCTTGCCGGCGGTGACCTGTGCCATCACCGTCTTGTACACGCTGCCCGCCAGTGCCGCGGAAGGCGGAATCAGCAAGTCCTCCGTCTCGCCCAGTTCGGCATAACGTCCACGTCCGACCAGGTAGTTGCAGGCCATACATACGTTGGACTTGTACACATCGCCTCCCGACAGGTTGGAGTCGAAGAACATCTCGATGACATCGTCCGGCTTTTCAAGGTCGGCGAAGTCGGTATAAATCATCACCTTGTTGTCATGCGCTATCTTCGCCCATTTCTCAATCACCTTGTTGGAACCCAGGTAGCCGGGGATGACCAGCAAGGAATAGTTGGTACGCAGGTCCAGACGGTCGTAGTTGGCACGCAACTCGTCCGCAATGGCATCGATGAAGAAAGAGTTGTCCAGGTCGGTGAGCTGCTCCATGGAAGCATTGACAATGGAAATGTTCTTAATCTTGTCGGAGTCCGTATTCTTGTAGAAAAGCATGACCGTACGGTATGACTTCTCCAATTGTTTCACCTCTTCCACCGCTTTCAGCTGGTTCTGGGAAAGCAGGTCGGAAACGGCCGCCGATTTCTTCTGGCACAGTTCAATCATTTCGCTGATGGACTTGTTGCCTTGCAGCATGTCCACCCACATTTCGAGCCGTTTCTCCAGCTCCTTGCGTTCAGATGCCCGTTCGGGGTCTGTAAGGAAAATGTTACGGCGCGCCTTGCGCTCCGGGTTCAGGTTCTGTATGCCGTCCACAGAGGACTCCAGAACATTGAAACCACCAAACTTAGCCAGGACCTGTAGCTCCGCGTTCAGGTTTCTGGCTGTGCCGCAGCCTGCTGTTGTTGTACGGCTGCCTCCCTGTGTGTGTTCTGTTCACTCATAGTTGTTGTCATTCATTTGCAGGGTTAGACTTCTCATTTTTCTTTAAATCGTCCAGCATGGCAGAAAGTGAATTGACGAATGCCTCGCGTGTCGCCGGATTCTCCAATACCCGTTGCAGCACCTTGTTGGAGCGCAACGACTTCTCCATCCTATCGGCGAACTGCTTTTCCGTATTCAGTCCTGACAGGAAATGACTTTGCTCCGTCATTTTCTTGACAGAAAAGTCCCCCACATTGTGAAAACGGAAGTTTTCCTCCACGGGAGCACCTTCCGCATCGGTGAACTCAATATCTATCTCCGGTAAGAAATGCGCGAAGACCTGGTCGATATTGGTCAGCCCCGTGATCACTTCGGGAGCCACCGGTTCGTCTTTAGTCAACTGCTCCACCAATAATGTCCGGTTTTGTGGAATTTCCGCAATGCCTTCGGAGGCGTCAATCTTCACTTCGTTTCCGCCGATTCCGTAATTTCCAAGATCCATAAATTCGATATTTAAGTTTAAACTATATGTTGATTAAATTCTCTTTCAGTTGAAAATACCTCCTTTTCTTCTGGCTTTTGCCTGCCGCATGGAGGGGTTCTCCACCAGTTCCTTCCAGTCCTCGCCCAGCCATTCGTGAAGCTGGCGTTCCAATACCTCGATGTCAATCGGCGCACGCACCTGCCTGCCCGTATGGAGCGCCAGGTGTGCCGCGTAGGTGAAGGTGGAGCTCCGTCTGATGTCTTCGGAAAGATAGCTTCCTCCCGCCAATGCCAGCAGGAAATATTCGAACGCCTGTTCCAGCTTTCCCTCCTCGTACCGCAGGAAGCCGCACATCCGGTAGCCCTCCATGACATAATAGGGGTCCTTCCGTTCGACAGCTTTCCCGGCTATCCCCTCGTATAAAGCCACCGCCTCCTCGCGTTTTTTTTCTGCCGTCAGGATTGCCGCCTTCATGGAAACAGCCATCTTCCAGTAGCTGTATCCCGCCGCCTCGCCATCCTTCATCGCCTTTTCCGCCTCGCGGATGGTCTTGTCGCTGTATTTCATGCTGCTTTTGTATTCGCGGATAGCATAGCAGGCTTCGGAAGCGATGAAGAGAGCGGATATCCGAATATTCGCATCCTTCAGTTCCCCGGCGATATCCAGGAGCTTCCTTATTTCCTTTTCCAGCGGTTTCAAATCCTGTTTCCGCGTGCAGTCCATGACCGCCGTCACCTGCTGTTTGAACCGGTTCTCGGGCGCAATCAAGTCGTTGCCGGCATCCGCCCGTGCCATCCGGTTATGCAGTGCCGCCGCCATGTCAAAGTGGGGGCGTATGTGGACCACCTCCGGCGACTCGTCCAAAGCGACACTCCTGTTCTTTTTCAAATCAATGGTTGTCAGACGGATGCCCTGCGGGACACCCTCTTTCAGTACCTGTCCGAACCATTCCGTCCGGGGAAACTCCCCGGATTGTTCCGGAGGAAAATAGATGCAGAAGAAGGTATTCTCCAGGCGGGATATGCACTCCTTGAAGCGCAACATCTCCTTCCACAGGTTTGCCGCTGTGGGCTCGGCCGACGTGTCGGGGTAGTACTCCATCTGGAGCAGCCCGTCGTGCCGCAACGCCTTGAGCATGTCATCCTTCTCTTCCGCCTGCTCCTCAAACCATCCGGCATACTCTTGCCAGAGTTGTGCGGCATATTCATCGTCATCGCCTCTGTAGGGCGTGTCGAAACGGAAAAATATGTCATCGAATTGTCCTACAGGGGAACGCTCTATCTCCAGGAACTTGTCCACCAGGTCCACATCGTTCCTTCCGACAATCCATATCGCCAGTTTCCAGTCTTTCTTTCCGGCTATGTCCGCCCAGTAATCGACCGCCTTGTAGTATTCCTGTATTACAGATGCTGATGCTCCCATATCCAATCCGTTTATGAATTAATTTTCACAATGCCTCCCGTTACAGTCATGTTTGCCGTTCCCTCCACAGTGAGGTTCGTGCCTTTCATGGTTCCGGTCTGTGTATTCAAGTCATATTCCTTTGTCGCCTCCAGCTTGATGTTGGTGGCACTGCCGTTGATGATGTTTTTTTCGCTGCTGAACACCATACTTTCGTTGCCCGAAACCAATGTAATGTTTTTCTTTCCTTCGATGGAAATCGTTTCCGCCTGCATACCTATGGACTTTTCGTCCATTACGATAACGGACTTGTCCTCGTTGGTGATGACTACGCTCTTTTTCGCCATAATCGTAATGGCGTCCTTCCCGTCCAGCAGGATCAGTTGTTTTCCCGTCTGGTCGGTGATGACAATGCTTCCCGTCTCATCGTCGAAAACGATGGCGCTTCCGCTGCGCGTGATAATGCTCTTGGTCTTGTTGTTCTTGTCCCCTCCCTTTCCTGAAGCGGAATGGAACATGGCTCCGGTCACATAGGGGCGGTCCGGATTGCCGTGTTCGTACCCCACCATGACCTGGTCACCGACTTCGGGAACAAACACCCATCCGCGGTTTTTGGATACGGCGTCGCTTACTCCCGCATTGGGGCTCTGCACCCTGATCCAGTTGGTTGTTTTCCCGTTTTTCTGCCAGTCGAAACTCACTTTCACCCGTCCCTGTTCCTTTTCGTCGTCATTTTTCTTCACCGTCGCAAGCTCGGGCAATGCCAGCGGGAGTTTTGCGTCGGGAACAGGGATGTTTACCGTTCCGTCAGGAATCCCGGCAAACGTGTTGGCATAATGCCCGTCACGACGCACCTCGTGCGTGATTTCGGTGATGCGGAATTTTCCCAGAGGCGGCAGGTTCATGTCACCGGGGAAAGAGACCTCAATGACTTCGCCTATCCGGATCCGGCATGTCTTTCCTATGCCCCTTATGTTCAACAAATTGGCGCCGGACTCATTTTTGAGGACCTTCATCTGTCCGTCCAGCCCCGCCTTGTCGGCGATGTGCGGATTGGCGGCGGCAGTCGTCTTGGCCCCATACGCCTTTTCGGAACAGTCATGCGCAATGGACTGGAGGTCATTCATGCCATCGGGTTTGGCGGGCGTGTCTGCATTATGTTGTTTGTTCTCCTGCGCTACATAATCGTATCTTGCAGATTTGCCCGGCACCAGATTTGCCACCAGACGTACCTCTTCCAGGTCCACATCGTACATGATTTTTTCCGTGTTGTCCTTGTCGGGTTTGCCGAAATAGACTTTTTTCCCGTCGTAATAGAACCACTCGCCGTATTGGGCGGAGAGCCGATTCATAAAGTCGAAGACGCTCTCGTTGTACTGCGCCATGTAAGGGATTTTGGCGGAGTATTTGGGATTGGAAGCCAGCGGGACCTTCCCGTATTCCTGTGTCGCCTCCTTTATGATGGCGGAGAGGGTCTGGTCCATCCACGAGTCGAGCGTCCCGTTGTTCTCATACAATATCGTGGGGCTTGCTCCGTGAATGGCCACTCCGCCCGCCTCACCCATGCTTCCGACCATTTCCACCTGTGTGACAACCCCTTCGAAGTCATAACTTTCGCCCGTCTGCTTGTGGGCGAACGAGATGCTGACAGTCTCCCCGATGTAATTGATGAATTTTTCAGGTGTCTGCTTGAACGTATTGCCGGGCGAGAGGTAATTCACAATTACAGTAAAGGCGTGATGCCGGTTAAACCGCTGATGAAGCCGCAGTGAAACGAACTTCTGTTCCTCTCCTTTCACTGTCACCTTGGTAGTTACCAAATTCAGAAAACTTGCTCCCATACTATCTTTTGCTATGAAAATTAATTAATCAATCCGACCAGTCGGTATGTTTTTTGGTGCCGAAATAACCGGAATTGGTATATTCCGGCACCTTAAAAACTTTGATTAGAAAACAACCGTTAGTTGTTTTCCGGCCAATCCTGTACAAATGTAGCTTCGTCCATCTTCACTGTCTGTGCGGAAATGGCGAACTTGATTGTCATCGGATAGGGGTTGGCCACATTCAGTGCCTCCTCGTATTCCACCACGTAACCGTTCTCAAATACCAATTCCTTCATCTTGGCATCCTCATCCGCTTTCTTGAAGACGATGTTTCCGTTTACGGGCTGATACTGTTTGAACATCTTGTCCAACACAATGGTGTCCGGAGTAGATTCAACCTCCACATAGATTTTACCACCATAAATGTCAGATGCCGGACGGCCTTTGGGATCCACATCGCGATTGAACTTGACATCCCATCTCAATACATCAAACTCTCTTGAGTCTGAAAACTTAAATGACGCTTTAAATGCCATATTCTCAAAGTTTTAAAGTTTGTAAAAAAGTTGATTACGGAATTTCCGGCTACCGGCGGTTCGGCGCCTCCCCGCCTTTGGCTTTCAATTTCCGGGGGCTAATATATGGAGCTTTCTGAAAATTACAAAAGTTTTTCGGGAAATTTTTTGCGATATTTTTTGGTTTTTTCAAAAATTATGTTCGTTAACATAAAAAAATCTGCCTGAAAAGTGGCGGACTTATTTTTTTGCCTTATATTTGCAATGTTCTCCTGCGCAATTTTTAAATCTTATTGATTATGGATACAGGAGTTGGTTTCATTAATCTTGATGATTCTGTAAAAATTGCGCTTAACATAGCACTTGCAGTGGCTCGTGAAAATGCGAACGAGTGTTACACTCCCTCGCATTTGTTGAAGGCTCTACTTCATAAAGATGTAGGGCTAAGAGATTTTATAATAAGTATAGGTAAGGATTTGGGGTATCTGGAGGAATGGGCGGATGTCCATATCGAACAATGTCCGAAATCCACCCGGTTCGCCGAAATCAAGCCGTCGGAGAAGATCGACGCCGTTTTCCGTGCCGCCGACGACGCTCGGATACAGATGGGGCTGTTTGACATCAATCCCATCTGCGTGTTGCTGGCACTGACGAAACCGGGCATCGCCTTTTCCAGTGACCAGCTCAGGTCTTTCCCTATCCTGGAGAAAGATATCCATTCCATATATACAGGCAACGAACCGGCGGGAGTCTCCGGCAACGTGCCGGAGAGTTTCATTCAAAGCTCCGTTTCCTCTTCCACTTCCTTTCTCGCCAAGTATTGCGTGGACCTTACCGCTACCGCGGCAGACAGGCTTTACCCGACCATCAACCGTGACCGGGAGAACCGCATGGTCATGGAGGTGCTGGGCAGCCGCAGCAAATCGAACGTGCTGATTGTCGGTGACGCCGGGGTGGGGAAAACAGCCCTTGTGTACGGGCTTGCATGGAACATAGTCAACCATAAGGTGCCCTCATTCCTGGAGGGAGCCCGTGTGTTTGAGCTTGACAATGCCTCGCTCATAGCAGGCGCACCTACAAGGGGGAGATAGAGGACCGTTTGAAAAACATCGTGAAAGAGTTGCGCGGCATTGACAACGCCATCCTGTTCATTGACGAGATTCATATCCTGCTGGACAGCCGGCAGGGCAATTCCGGTGCCGGCAATGTGCTGAAGCCCGAATTGTCGCACGGCGACCTGACCGTTATCGGTGCCACCACCATTGACGAATACCGTAAGATTATAGAGCCTGACCATGCGTTCAACCGCCGTTTTGAGGTGGTGCAGGTCAATGAGCCGGACTTGAAGTCCGCCATACAGATGCTGCATTCCGTCCGGCAATCATACGTGGAGTACCACCGGGTGGGAATCAGCGACGATGCCGTGGCAGAATGCGTGCGCCTTGCCAAGCGGTATGTGAAAGACCGCCGTTTGCCCGACTCCGCCATCGGCCTGCTGGACATGACACTTTCGGCCATCAAGATGGTCAATGAAACAGGAAGGAAGGATACGGAAGCCTTGCTTGCCCGACTGGACGAGATAGAAAAGGAGGAAAAAACTCCTCAAGAAAAGGCGGAAGAGTTGAAAACGCTGCTTTTCCTGATGCACAACAAATTAAGCCCCATCCTTCTGGGCGTGGTTTCCGATGAGGCGGATATCCATGAATTGCAGGAGTATGAAGAGCTGGCGGCTTACCTGCGGAGCGCACTGGCCGCCATCCTGTCATTTGCGGAAAAGAGCATAGAGGAGGTAGGAATTTATGAGGTTGCCGCCGTTGTCGCCAGCAAGACGGGTATTCCTATTGGCAAGATACAGTCGCAGGAGAAGGAACGCCTGCTCAACATGGAAGACTACCTGCGCCGTCGGGTTGTCGGTCAAGACCAGGCGCTGAAAACGCTGACCGATGCCATTCTTGAATCCCGCAGCGGTATGAACAAACCGGGCCAGCCCATCGGCTCCTTCTTCCTGCTGGGGCCTACCGGCACCGGCAAGACCGAACTTGCCAAGCACTGGCGGAGGCGCTGTTCAACGATGAAAAGTCCATGATCCGTTTTGATATGTCCGAATTCAAGGAGGAACACTCCGCGCCCTGCTTTACGGGCGCCTCCGGGATATGTGGGCTATGAGGAGGGCGGTATGCTGGTGAATAAAATCCGCCAGCAACCCTACGCGGTGGTCCTCTTTGACGAGATAGAGAAAGCGCATCCGTCCGTCTATGATATTTTCCTGCAAATCATGGATGAAGGGAAACTGCATGACCGTCTGGGCAAGGAAGGGGACTTCTCCAACTCCATCGTGCTGTTCACCTCCAATGTGGGCAGCGAATGGCTGACGAAGCAGTTGGAATCGGGCAATGTGCCGGCTACCACCCAGATCATGGAGGTGATGGGGCAGTATTTCCGTCCAGAGTTCCTGCGCGTCTGTCGGAAATCGTTCCGTTCTCTCCTATCCGTGAAGACATCCTGTTGAAGATATTCGATATACAGTTCAACAGTGTCAGGAAACTGCTGGACAAGCAAGGTATCGGTATCACCATCAGTGACGATGCCCGTAAAATGCTTGCCCACAAAGGATTCACTCCCAAATACGGCGCCGTCAGGTTGCCGGGGTTATCCGCAACTACCTGCGCAGACCGATTTCGCGGCTTATCATCAATGAAGAGCTGTGCAAAGGAAAAAATCTGGAGGTGGGTCTGGACGAACAGAATGAATTAACCTGGAATATTCACTAATAATCAAGTACAGTATGTTTGGATATACAGTATTCTTAAAGATCGGCAATCTTGCCGCTTCTTCGCTGGTCGATATGTATAAGGACAGTTACCAGCTTATCGGCTGTGAGTTCGGGTTCGCCCAGGGGATAGACATCAAAGGACAGGCCCAGACCGAGGTGAAAGGCGGTACGTTCTATGTGACTTACCCCCATCTTCCCAACCGTGACATGATCCAGTGGATGCTGGATGCCCGCAAGTATCAGAACGGAGCCATCGTAGTCCATGACAACCAGGGTTCCACGCTCGAAAAGATACTTTTTGAGAAAGCGACCTGTGTGGATATGGAAATCAGCTATATCCGGCAGGGGAAGAGCTATATCGCAACCAAGCTGACCGTGCAAGCTCAGAAGCTGACGTTCGGGTCGGAGGAATTTGAAAATCAGTGGGTATTTTAAAAAACAACAATGCTATGGGACTCTTTAGTTTTCCGCAAGTGGACAGCAATGTGAATGTCATATTCAGTGTTGACGGTGACGAGTATGCAGTGGAACAGTTCAAAATCGGTTTTCACCAGCCTGTCGATGGCATAAAGAACCAGCCGGAAGGGGAAGTGCGTGGCGGACGCATCATGATTACTCTTTCGCAAACAGTGAAGAACAACATCTACGGATGGGCCGTGAAACCGTGGATGAAAAAGAGCGGGGCGGTGCTGTTCAAGACCGGTACGTCCGGGGTGATATTTGAGGTGGCGTTTACGAATGCGTATTGTATTAAGTTACATAGAACAATTAATATGGGGCAAGGATTGTCGACTGCTCTGATTCTTTCTCCAGAAATTGTAAGCGTGAATGGTATTGAATTTGATAATCGGTGGGTTAAATAAATAGTGGTTATTATGCCTGAATACAATGACAGAACTCAAACAATCATATCGAAGGATGATTTCCTTCAAATGAATAGAATGGGGCTTCTTTATACTGGATATGTTGAAGGACTTGGCTATGCCTTTGAAGAACAAATATATCTTGATGAATCATTATATAACCGGAATGGAAATTATTTTTGCCATTCGAAGTCTTTGCAAAGGATTGATTATTCTCCTGAAGCATATATAAGAAGTTTACATTTAACAGAAGAACAAATCAAAAATGCTATTTGCTTTTCCAATCCAGACGGGACTTTTTCTGTAAATATGGGATTTAATGCATTTGGAAAAAGAATAGTGAAGGTTTCAAGTTTAGATGATGTAAAGGTTTTACTTAATTATAATTGTGTCCCGGCAACATTAACAGTTAAAGTGCTAGAAAGGATTAATTATAAAACAGAAGAATATACTATTCCGTTGAAAGATTTCAATATACATTATGGCAGTCAACTTACCTCTGATATATTGCAGACATTTGATATGGTTAATGCTTTTATCGGAACACCTGTTGCTTGGTTAGAGAGTAAATGGAATATAGAAAATGTTGCGAACCGTAGATTTAGACGTGATTTGTCATATGATATTTGTAGATCATTGAGAAATAATGGGCATAAGGTAAAAGCAAGTACAATAAATAAAAATTTGGGGAAAATAGTGAATCGAATGGGGAGAATAGGCACAGCCGCTAGTCTGTTTTCTGTAGGATTGAGTATGGCTAATGACGGTAATATGAAAGTATCAGATGTTTATGCATTTCTTACTATAGTAATTCCTTTGGGACTACCAGGTTTTGGTTGGGCTATTGGTGGGGCTTTTTTCGCTGCAGATATTATTGGACTTCTTTTTTTTGAAAAAACAAGTGGGTGACATCATAGATGAGCAATTTGATGATTGTGTACTTTGGGGAGATAATTATGAGGTAGAACCTATACAAATGGAAAGAGTCATAAGAAAACCGGAAATAAATTTAGATGATTCGATTTTTATTGTACCGCAAGATAATACACGAGTAGTTTCACCTTTTATTCATGGAAGATGGTATGATAACTGATTATATATTTTATAGATTATATCGTGTATATAAACGTCATGGAGACCCTCCTGTTTTGCAAGCATGTCTCTATATATTCTGTATTGTTACTATTGCAACTATTATATTATTTATATTGCTTAAAGAATGGTATAATCAACATGGTGTTTATGCTTGGTTCCTAGAAGGAATATGTAGATTGTTCTTTATCATAATACCACAGATTGCAATTTTGTTATTTTGCTTTATTGTATATCGCAAAAAGAAAATAGAATGTTTGAAAAAAAAATATCAAGGTTGTGCAAAAAATAAAATCATCTCTGATTGGATGATTTTATGCATACCAATTTATGAAGTGGTATTAGGTGTAATAATATATCATTTTTTATTTTGAATGTTATGAAACAATATAAAACATTCGTCACTTATACAATTGGTAATGACCAATTAAAAAAGTCATTTGAGGCTGAATTGGAAAAATACGGACTGGAGCGATTGGGAGAGCAAGACATCTTCGCACTTCCCTTAGACGAATACCGCACGAAGGTACAAGCATTCAAAGCCTACCTGCGAACCTATTCGCGCAAGCATCTGGACAGTCAGGACACGGTATTGTTCGTGGAATCACGCATGAATCCGGAACGGACCCTGACTGCCATGTTGCAAACCAATCTGATGAGTGAGGACGAATAAAAGATTACGGATATTATGAGTGCACAATCGTATATCAAACTTTGGACCGCCGAGCCCTCGGAACATGATGAGGTGCAGGCTTACGACCTGTTGAGTTATGAATATGACTTCCGGAAGCCGACGACCCCATGCGGGCAAGCGGCCGGAAAGACCACCGGGGGACAGATGCAGGTAAGCATAGCCGGATTTCCCTCGAAGGAGTTGCTGGAATGGATGTTCAATTCACGCATCCTGAAAAGCGGGGAAGTGATGAACACTTCGGGAAAGCTGGGGACACCAAAGGAAACAATCAGGTTCAAGGGAGCCCAATGTCTGGATTTCCATGTGCATTCGACCGTAAAAGAGAGTTGTACCTCGCTGCTTATCCATTTCAGGGAAATGGAAGCCGGCGATTCGTGTCACCTAAATTTGAAATGAGATTATGAACTGGTTTGCTGCCTTGTTTAAACGGAAAGAGCCCGGAACGGTGAATGACCGTTATGCGATGAAGCTGTCCGTATGTCATGAGACATACACAGTAGAAGAATTTGACCTGCAATTCAAACGGAATACCGACCGTGACGGATTGCCGGAAGGTGAGGCATACGGCGGTTTCGTTACCTGTACCCTTGCGGGTATGCCGGGTGACGGCCTGCTGCGGTGGGGTGCCTACAGCCAACCATGCGAGGACGGTGACCTGCGGGTTTACCGGAAAGACAAACCGGACCAGGAAGCCGTATTCGTCCTGCGTTTTGTGGAAGGGAACTGCATCCGTTTGCAGCGTAAGGTTGACCGTATGAACCAAAAGAGCAGCATCATACTCCTATTTGCCGCAAGGATATTGCAATTCAGTGACGACGAATTTGAGAATAACGAATGGCGCTGACAAGTATGGAAACGAAATTTTGCAAACTGCCTCTGGATTTTGGAGCCTTGCTCAGCGAGGATGTGGAAAACAGCCGCCTCGCGTCCTGTACGGAGATAGAGTCCATCGACCAATTCATCGAGATGCTGATTGACACGGCTCCCGGGGAACACGCCTTTGACAAGGAGTTCGGTTGCGAGATTTTTTATCTTGATTTTGAGAGTATCATTTCGCATACCCGTTGGGAAGGGCAGTTTTCCGACTATATCACCCAAGCCATCACCCGGTACGAGAAGCGTCTTACGAATGTGAACGTCCGGGTCATTATCGACGATACCACCCGGCAGGACAATGTGTTCGAGGCTTCGACCATAAAAAAACGCGTGCAGGTATATGTCTATGGCAATCTGGTGCATACCGGAGAGAAGCGTTGTTTTTACTATGTGATTTATTTAGGACCCATTTCAACCCGATGACAAGCGTATGAGTATGGAGAAATATAACAAGGAGCAGATCAGGAACCGTATGCTGAAATACGCGGCGGCGTTCTGGGGAATCAAGAAAGCGGAAAATTTTGACCCTGTCGTCAACTGATGCTTGAGGCGCTGTCCAACGAACTGTATATGCTGGGGGAAGACTTCACGGCCATCGAGACGCGGCTGCTGGAAAAAACCGCCCGCATTCTGACACCGGACATACTGACCTCGGCACTTCCCGCGCATGGTGTCGTGCATGCCTCTCCCATCGAGCCCGGCTACCTGATTACGAAAGAGTCGGGCATGTATTATGAGAATGACCTGCTGACCCAGAAGCTGTCCGCCGGAAGCATTTCCTTTTATCCGGCCTGTGACACCCTGCTGCACAAAGCCGATGTGAAATACATGGTGTGTGACGACATTCTCTATCAGGTGGACCATACCCTGTCGAAAACCATGATTGCCCGTACGGAAACAAGGACGCCCGCCCGCACGGTGTGGCTCGGCCTGGCGGTGGACGACTCGCTGACGGACCTGGAAAACATTTCTTTCTATCTTGACTTCCCCAACCTTACCGAAAGCTATGAATACCTGTTCCTGCTTCCGTGCACGGAATGGTCCGCCGGTGGAACCCCCATCCGGATGGAGCCGGGCATCTATGAGAAAAGCCGGTTGCCGGAGGAATCCACCCGTGCCTTCTTCCGGAGCTATGATGTGATGTCCGTCATAGACAAGGAGGTGATGGAACTCTACAACAAGCATTTCCTGCGGGTTTCGCAACCGGTCCCCCTCAATGAGGTTGACAAGGAGCCCCTGCCGAAAGCCTTGTCTTCCTGTTTCGGGGAGCGTGTGCGGGAAAAGATGCAGGAAAAGCTGGTGTGGGTGAAAATCGTATTCCCCGCCCATTTCACTCCGGAAATCCTGGAGGAGCTTCATGCGGGCATCAACATCGTGCCTGTGGAAAACAAGCTGCTGCACGAACAGACCACCTCCCTCGAAGACACGTTCAGGGTGATTCCCCTGCGTACCGGCAATTACGAGTCCCTGCTGTCCGTGCACAGCGTGAAGGATTCGGACGGAAAGAGCTATCATGAGCTCCAGTATCCGGTACCCGGTTCCACGGAGAGTTACGGCACCTATTCCATCCGCAAGGGAGGCTGCGAGCGTTTTGACTCCCGCTCCGCCAAGGAACTGCTCGGCTATCTGCTGGACCTGCTGGATGACGAGACCCACGCCTTCCATGCCGTTTCGAGTGTCAAGCTGCAAGCGCTCGCCGGCCAGATGGAGCAACTGACGGCGCAGCTGAAACAGGCGACCGACAACATGAACGAATACAGGGAGACACCCTATTACCTGATGATCGACCAGATGTCCAGCAAAGGGCAGGTCACCGTGAAATACTGGACCACCCACTGCGAGACAGGCAACCAAATACAGGCCGGCGTGGAGCTGTCGCCATACGCCACCACCTATCTGGACCCGAAGACACTCGCGCTTGTCAGTACCACCTACGGCGGGAAGCAAGCCCCCAAGAACCGGGAACTGATCGATATCTACAAATACGGGATCATTTCACATGGGCGTGTGCTGACGCAAAACGACATAGCCAGCTTCTGCAAGAAAGAGCTTGGCGAGCTTCTGTTGCGGACAGAAATACGCAACGGGGTGGAAATCAGCCCGGTGCCCACCGAGGGCTGATACGCACCAAAGAAGTGCATCTGGTCCTGGGAACGAAGCTGGACGGGCCGTCGCAGGAAAAACAGATGAAGGACAGCCTGCACACCAGACTGTCCGCCTGCTCGCCGGACACATTCAATTACCGCATATTCATCGAATACAATAACGCATAAACATAGAACTTATGGACCCTGTCACCCAACATCTGATTTCATCGTACCTGCTGATGCCCGTGCTGACTGTGATTTTCGGGATTGCAGCCTATTTTATCGCACGGAAGAACAAACTGCTCAACAATAAGAAACTGATTGTCTATCTGCTGCTGTGCGGCATTGTACTTGCCCTGCCCGGCCTGTCGGGATTCATGGACTACAACTTCATGCCCTACATCTATGTCCTGCTTGCCATCCTGTACTGGACCGCCGGGTATTACAACCGGTTCCTGTTGCGGAAAGTGTTCGCCTCGGGAAAGGAGACACCCTCTTTCGGTATCCGGTGCCTGCTGACGGTTACGGTCGTGCTGTTGGGCGCGGGGCTCTTCTCCGTAGTGTTCAACCTCTGCAACGAACTCCAGTACGGCATCTGGGCCTCTACCTGCCTGCTGCCTTTCGTCTTCCCGCTCCTGTACACCCAGACGGTAAACAGCTATTTTGACATACCCCTTGAAATATACAAGGTCTGGAAGTATTCGGAAGAGTATGATTCGGACTCCTTGTACATCAACCGTGAGCGGAGCATCGTGGTGGATGTGGAAATTTTCCGCAAGGTGGACGATCCCGCCGCGGAGCGTATTACCGGCAAGGCGTCCGAAGATGTCATTTTCGGGCATTGGTTCCAGCGCATGATCGACGACTGCAACCTCAAATCGCCGTCCTCCCCGATTGTCTATCAGAATGACGGCGGCGCCTATTACGAATGGGTGTTCTATACCAAATCCTCCTTTTTCAAGAGAAGGTTCTATATAGACCCGGACGTCACGCTTGCCGAGAACCGGCTGAAAAGCCATGATGTGATCATAGCCAAGCGCGTGGCGAACGAAATAGTGAATTACAAGGAATATTAAAAAAACAGACATGATGAATACAGGAAAACAGAAACCGGGAAAGAGATATCCGCTGGTAAACTGGGCGGACGGAATGCCGGTCAACAAGAAGCATTTTATCCAGCTGGAGGACCATTTCACGGACCGGCTGTGCGAATACCAGTCATTCCAGCTGAACCGTGCTAATTACGGGCTGCTCCCCTTCAGGAAAGGAGAAGCCGTTTCCGGTGATTTCAGCATCACGGAACTTGTCACGGGCACTCTGGAAGTCCGTTTGAAACGCTGCCTCGCCCTTACCGCCGGCGGCTACCTGATAGATTATGACGCGGGGGGAGACGATGAGCTGACCGCCAGTTTCCATATCGCCATTGACGAGACGGAGGATAAGGACCAGCGGTGGGATGTCATTCTGATGGCAGACCCTTTCGAGCGTCTGCCTTCGGGCATCCCGGACGAAAAGGAGACCAGCCCCCGCCAGCCTGACGCGCTGCCCAACTACGCGTTGAGCGTCGTTCCGACGGGGCAGATTGACGGCAACAACCTGGGAAGCACTTCCTGGTAATCGGCCGCCTGCGCAAAAACGGGAACCGCTGCGAGGTGGACGGGAACTTCATCCTCCCTGTACCAGCATGTCCAGCCATCCGGACCTGAAAAACTACTATCTGAAATTCGGGCAGCTGGTCGATTCCATCGAGAAAGCCTCGTCGGATATTCTCGCCAAGGTGGAGAATGCGGAGAAGCAGACCCCGCTTGCCGTGAACATCGGCATGTTGTGTCGCCATGTCATGCTGTTCATATCCGACATCTATTTCTCCTACCGTAACGAAGGGCAGTATTATCCGCCCCTCCGTTTCCTGAACGTATTCTCCACGCTGGCACACCGCCTGTATGTCTGCCTGGGATTTATGAACAAGGAGGAGGAAGGAGGACCTGCTGAAATATTTCAACGAGTGGAACGGCATCAATCCCGGCGCTTACGAGGGGCTGTTGCGGGAAAACAGCGGCCTGTTGTACAACCACCAGAACATCCGTCCGCTGATGATAACCGCGGAGCGTTTCCTGTACCAGTTCAATGACCTGTGGACCACGCTCAGCCGGCTGGAATACATCGGCAAGCACAAGGAAAACATCGTGGTTGCCGAACGCTCCAGACAACCGAAGGAGACGAACGAGTCACGCTGGAACATATTGGACTGATAATTCATACAAGAACAACCATGGCAGAAGAGACAGACAAAATCGTATGTTTTGAGGAACGCCCCCATCTGTTCAACCAGCCGGATACCGACTTCAAGGCGGAAGTGGTGGCCAGCGGGCTGAAGGAGGGCGGGTATGACGCGGAACGCACCCTTATCTCCAGGCGGGGCGACATGCGTCGCGGCTTCTCGAAGGATATCCAGGAAATACGCTCGGAATACTCCCATTACGACCTGACGGATTATCTGTATCTCCACGTGAACAGGCGCAGCATTTACGACGCCCTTCCGGAAGGCATCTTCCACAAGAATCTCCATCAGTCGGGGAAAGTGTCGAAAGAACAGGTACTGGATGAAATCCGCATCCACCGCGAGGAGGAATTCTTCGCCCGGCGTTTTTTCAAGCCTTTTGAAATCTCGCTGGACCATCTGCTGGTCGCTTTCCAGAACAAGGAGCGCCGTATCGACGAGATGAACGTGTACGCCGACTTTGTGAGCATCTTCTCCGGACAGTGGCCGGTGCTCAAGCTGCTGCCGCTCCATCTGGCGGTCATGCTCGTCCATCTGCTGCCCTATCTGGAACAGATTACCGCCAGCCTTGCGAAGACGGGCGAGTGCATGAGCATCCTGACCGGGGTGCCTGTCCGCCTGAAGAGAGGCGACAAATGCGTGACAGAGGCGCCTCCCGGTCTTGTCCCCCGGTTAGGCCGGTGCCTTTTGGGCGACACGATGGTGGCGGGGAACCGTTTTGCCGACGGCACATACCGGCTGCTGCTGGAAATCGGTCCCCTGTCCGCCCGGAAAATGGAGACCTTTTTCCCGGGAGCCGCCAACAACCGGATATTGAACGCCCTCATGGAGCTGTTCCTGCCATCGGACAAGGAGGTACAAGTCCGCTATATCATCCAACAGGAGGACGCCCGTTTCCGGCTGGGTACACCGGACGGACAGTGCGCGTACCTGGGAATCAGTACTTATTTATAAAGAAACAAAACATCATCCGACATGAAACCGAAAAATAACACCGAAGTGAGAAAGGCCTATCTGAGGTTCTCCGGCTACCTGACAAGCTGTATCGTGCTTGCGGTAACCATCTTTGCCTGTTTCCTCAAAACCTCCGGCACGGAGGTGAAACGGATTACGGAGCAGACGCTGGAATACGACCATGTCTATGCCAGGGAACTCGCCTTGGCAAACAGCGTGGATTCCGTGTACCAATACATGAAACTGATGAACACCTCGCCGAAGATCAACGACGTGCTTTTGCAAAGTGTGGTCAGCACACGCAAGATGAACCTGCTGAAGGATATCCAGGGCATGGATGCCAGGGATTGCAGGCTTTACAGCCGGCTGCTGGGAAATATCAACATATTCCTCGGGGTGAAGGATTCCATCCGCCTGTTGAACATTCAGGAGGAGATGGTAAAAAAAGACCTGATGCAGTGCATCCAGGACAACTGGAAGACACGGCGCAGCCTGAGTGTGGGACCCAATAACAAACAATGAGAACGCTATGATGGACAATAATAGAAAAACACTGAACAAACGGGAAATCCTTATGGGACACGCATACGTATTCCTGTTTTTTTTCCTGACGACCGTGGCGTGCTGCCTTGCCATCTTCATGTGGAATTCGGACTTCAGGATGTTCGAGCAGAAGGAGTTTGTGAAAATCAAGATGAACCGTATCAAGGACTTCCAGCAGGAACAGGCCGAAAGCCAGATGCCCGTGGACTCCCTGTTCCGGAAGATAGAGGCTTTCCAGCCCGGCGTGTATGCCCAATACGAGGAGGACGACATCCACTACCTGATCAACAACCTGCGGAACACCTACGAAAGGAACAGCTGGGACAAACGGTACAAGCTGTTCATGCATATCGCCGATTTTTATGCCATGTGGCTGTCGGACAAGAAACAGCTGTGAGCATCGAACAAAACATACGCCTGTTCAAAGCCAATCTGGAGGAGTGCGAGATAGGCTTGCGGAAGAAAGAGGAAGACCTGCGCTCGGGAACTAAAAACAAATGACGCCATGGGAAAGATTCGTACCAGAAAGATTCTGTTTGTAGTTGCAGCGATGCTGCTGTGTGTGCTTGTCGCCGTGCTGATCCGGCTGTTTTTTTCCAACCGTATCGTACGGATGACCCTGACGCCCATCGAGGTGGAAGTCGGGGAAGCCGTTCATTATGCTGACAGCACCCGCAACGCGGGTTCCTGGCTGTGGGAGTTCGGCAACGGGGATGTCTCGCATGAACGGAGCGGCCAGTACGTGTTCAAGGAACCGGGGCGTTACCAGGTCCGCCTTCAGGTGGACCATTCGCTGGAGAAGAAGCAAATCGTCAAGGTGAACAGACGGGCCAATAATTACGGAAGCGACCAGCTGGTCAAAATAGAGGCGCCGGCGACCGCCTTCCAGGGTGAGATCATTTCATTCAAGGGGTACGGGCCGTCGAGGGAATGGCGCTGGCAGTTCGGTGAATCGGGTATTGTGGACTCACGGGAGCAGAATCCGCTCTATGCCTACTCCGAGGCGGGCAGGTACGAGGTACTGCTGACCACGGAAGAGACCCAATATCCGGTCCGGCACACCATTGAGGTTCTTCCGCAATATGCGGAGAACGACTCGACGGACGTGCTTGTCGTTATCGGCAACGACATCCGCGAGCATTTGCAGGCCATCGTGGACGGCAAGCCGTTCAATGTCCATTACAACTATATCCTCAAGAAGTACCTCTGTGGAAATCCGGACATTGCGGTGACGGTCAACAATAACAAAAAGAATGACTTCTACTCCTATTGCCAGGGTTTGAAAATCATTGCCCGTCGGAAGACCCTCATCGACGAGGTGTTTGTGGATATGGGTGACAACCTGAACAATGAATGCGTGATGCAACTGATGGTGACGCAGCACGAACGTTTTTCCGAATCAAAAAAGTAATGTGAGGCATGAAAAAGAACTGTTTGTCAATCCTGTTGAAAAGAGGATGGATTTGCGGAAGCATTATCTGTCTGGCGGCCTGCGGACCGGTACACCGTTTTACACGCGTGAAGAATGTCCCCCGCGAATATGTACGGAACTATTCCGTCGAAGGCGTGAAAGTCCCCCGCAGCCTGTCGCTGTTCAAGCATGACCCGTGGATTGTCTTTGCCAACGAGCCGGGGACAACCTACCTGAGTCCGAGCGGGAAGAATGAAATGCGCCCCGTGAACTATATGGATGCGTTTCTGGTCATCAAGCGCAAAGGCGACTGGCTCCAGTTGATCCAGTATGACCCCGCCATCCTGAAAAACGGAAGGCTGAAAGAGTGGAAGCAGGCCCGGTATTGCGGATGGATCAACCGGGACAACCTGTTGCTGACCCGAAGCGGTGTGACCGACATAGCTACGGGCTTCAAGAACAAGCAGGTGGTGATGCCGGCCGACAGTGCGGCACTGGCTGAACCGGAAACGTATTTCGTTGATGATTCCGTAAAACTGTTCAAAGATACCGACCTGACACAGGAAGCGGGCAGAATCCCGTTCTACGGCATTGTGTATCCTTATCAGGCATCGGCGGACAAAGGATGCGTGCTTGTGGCGGACCGGCCCAAGCTCGATGCCGACAGTATCGGGGGATGCCTGTCGGTGGATAGACCGGCGGCTGCTGACTGAAATAGGCCAGCAATTGCATGTGGATATCGCCTCGCTGCCCGACAGCGCACTACTGTTTAAGGACAGTGAACGAAAGGATACCCTGACGCTGGCATCCGATGATATGCGGCAGGTTCGGGAGTTTGCCGGGCGGCATCCCGCCATCCGGTACAGTCCGGTGTTGTCCTACCGGCACAATGATACGGTGTTCTGTTTCAGAACGCATGTGCCGATGCCAGTCATTGACAAACGGGAAAGCTATGTGCTGAACGTGAACGGCCATCCGATTTATTACGGAACCTTCAAGAACAAGATAGAAAAGGACCTGCAAAAAATAAACCTCGTGTTTGTCCTGGAAGGAAAGGATAAGGCCATCGAACAGTTTCCCGCCGTGGTGAATGCCATCCAAGGGTTGCAGTCCCAGCTGGCGAACGATGAGAGTTTCTCCTTCAAGTTCGGCGCCGTGCTCACTTTCAACGAGCCGGACAGCGGGAAGATCCCATCTGCAAACTGACTCCTGACTATATGGAATTTCTGGACTTTCTGTCGGACAAGGCACGGAACGCGGAAAAACTGAAACCTGTTTACGGAAGATTCGGCAGCTGGTCGGGTGTCCGTACAGGGGTGGAACTGTTCAACAAATGTCGGGACGAGAGCAATGTCCTGGTGGTGGTAGGTGACAAGGGGTTCAACAGCGAATGGGCGGATTCCACTCTGGTGGACCGGCTGGTGGAGAATAACTGCCGGTTGCTGGGGTTCCAGCTTTACGGCGGAGAACCGGACAACTTCAACAATTTCGTGCTGCAAATCGGGAACATGATAGACTGCTCGGCTCCACGCATCAGCCGGAAGAAACGGGAACTGATTGTGTATCCCGAACAACTGCGGAACGGAAACGAATATGCGGAGGTGAACCACAACACGTATTGCCTGGACTTTCCGAACCGGAGCATGACACAGGGATGGCTTGTCTTTCCGCAGAAAAACGAGTCGCTGGAGCTGGAGGGGCTGACTACCGCCGTGGACTCCATGCTGTTGCAGGTGAAGTTTGACAATACGCTGTTGGGCAACAGCCTGACAAGGGCGTTTGAGGAGGTGGGAACCCATCGGTATAAACTTGACTCGACGCTGGTGGACTACTATCATATCCGCAGGTCAGGCGTGCAACCGATATTGTCTGTCCTGCCGGGTATCGAGCCGGGATGGAAACTGCCGGCAGAGCCTGTCGTATTGCCCGACTCGCTTTCGTCCGTAACGGACTATTACCTGCTCGTCAATGAAGAGGAGTTCAAGCGGCTGAGAAAGTATGTGGAAATGCCCGCCAAACTGGTCCTGGACTATAAATATGAGGCGGTCAGAAAGAAAAAGCAGGCGAAGGCCGATATCTGCAACTGCCCGGACGATTATCTGCCGGCAGATACAGAGGAGGCTACCATACGTGTGAAGACGGACAGCCTGAACATACCGGAATATGCCCCGACGCGCCGTGTGAGAAGGCAACTGGTAAGGCATCTGCTTTCGGAACGCAACAGGGACAAGTACTGCAAGACGGGAAGAAGGGATTTCCTGAACATGCCTTTGTCGGAAGCGTTGCAACGGTTCACATCGTGTCCTGTGGATTATCCGTTCTTCGAGGTTTACCGGGTCAAGGACTTGCGGAAAAAAGGAGATGATTACGGATGTGGAACTGGACGGGCTGATTGAGTATTTCAAGGAAAAGAAAAAACTGCTGGATGAGGCTGCCGGCAAGGCGTTCCGGTCCAACGGACAGGCTTATTATTGGATTAGTCGTGATTTATTAC
>ENA-OQEB01000174-OQEB01000174.1-human-gut-metagenome-genome-assembly--contig:-NODE-174-length-26764-cov-2.506814_pt1 | contig 26764 bp, 33 predicted proteins | sample MGYA00242787_ERZ504619 | MGnify/ENA primary metagenome ERZ504619 (study PRJEB26092, sample SAMD00036317) | human gut metagenome | host: Homo sapiens | study: EMG produced TPA metagenomics assembly of... | reverse complement strand
CGAACTGTCCCGATGACAGACCGAAGAACTTGATCGGCTTGTTGATTTTACGCATGGTTCTCATGGCTCTTCGTTTTTAGATAATCAGGAAGGCCACCATGATGACTACCACGCGATGATCCAGCCGAGCAGGTATTCCTTGGCATGGGGATTGTTCGTGGCAAGCGAATAGATGACAAAGACCAGAGCGATGCCGAGTACCGCTGCCAAAATGTATTTGGCTACGTCCAGAATGGTGTCCGCACCCTCTTTGGCTTTGTCTGTCACTTCGGATAGGCTGTTGATCTTCAGGCCGCTTTGTGCCTCCGCCACTTGTGCCGTTCCCAACAGCGTGAAGAATATGAGAAAGGTGAAGATAACCTTTCCATAGCGGTTAATGACTTGGTTCGCTTTTTCTCTTACATTTTCGATTGCTTTCATTTTGTTCCTATTTTTTAATTAAACATGAATCGTTTTCAGTCTATCCCATTGCACATCCTTATACTTGATGGATATGGGCTCTTCTTTCGGCTGTTCCGGCAGTGGTTTGCCTGAGTAGTAGTAGGCTCTTCCATGCAGGTACATATCGGCTATTTCGGCAGCCAATTCCTCTTCTTCCAGCTCAGGCTGAAATACCACGCAGATGACCGGACAGGCTCTCTCCTGCCTTCCTTGCGCACCGCCTCCCTTATCGGCTTCTCTTTCTCCTTTCCGAAGAAGAAAGGCTTTCTTCTTTTTCCGAAGTAAAAGTGAAGCGTGACACAGGCGAGTATGGCAACCAGTATCAAATCCACTACGTTCATAAGAGTTGCCAGATAATGAGCCAAGTGACCAATGCCGTGATATAGGTGATGATGGCCTCTTTGGTGCGCTCGTGGTTGCTTATCAGCTTTTTAAGTACCGCTAGTCCGGCACATAGAAAGCCTACCCCTATCAGCATGGCGCCTATTTCACGGTATAAGGAGATCAGGCCGGATACATTTGTATCGGCTAACAATATGATAATAAGCATGGTGATATGATTTGTCGGTTAGTAGAGCAGTATCTTTATTCCTACGTTCCAGACAGTGTTCCACTTGTCAATGGATAGGGGATTCCAATGTTGTTGTATGCGGGCAAGCAATGCCGTTCGGGGCAGGATGAATACTTCCAGTTCCGTTTCCAGTTTCGGGCCGATGATGAAGTCGTATTCCTTATCGGGGTGGCGGACGTATTCTGTACCGATGAATCCTCCCAGGCCGATGCCCCAGTAAACGGATTTCAGGTTGCTGGCCAGGGTTCTGTAATAACCGCCGTCCACATAAAAGTCCTTACCTTATCATGTATCGTTTCGGGAATCGTTTCTTCCGGGTTCAAGGTAGAGACTTGCGGTAGGTTGGGTGTGTATTCGTAAGGCTTCTCAAAATAGCTGAGCCCGGCTTTCCAATAGCTTGTCCGGTTGATGTATCTGGAAAAGGACAGGTTGTAATAGTTGCCTGCATTGCCGAACAGGTTAGTGCCGTAGTTCAATTCAAGTGCCGGGATGTTCTCATAATGGCGTTGCGCAAAAGCGCTTACGGTGCATAACAGCAGGCTAAGGCTGATAGCAGTCAGTCTGATGTGTTCCATGGGAATTACTCTTTAGGTTATTAATGTTATATATTTTTCTATTTGTCTCATACGGTGTTTCCAATTTACGCGGATTCCTGTCGGCAGAACCGAATCAAGGTGCTTATCGCGTTGTTTTCGCTCCAAACATATAGATTATATACGGGAGGACAAATTTTATGAAGGGTTTTTAAAGGGCCTTCCGTGTTTATTTAATGTGCATTAAAAATACATGTGCCGTAAACCGGCAGGTGTGGAATAATTCTACAGAAAAAAGCCGGATAGGATTAGTTGTGTAAAACTGTCCTGCCCGGCTTATAGGGTTTGGTTTATATGCGCTTTCGGATGTTGCTCAATGCTTGTGGCGTGATGCCGATATAACTTGCTATGTCTTTTAAGGGTATTGAACGTAACAGCCATTTTTCATTGGCCAAAAGCGCTTTGTAACGCGCTTCGGCATCCAGTGTGTAAAACTCCTCTTCCCTTATTATTTTGCGGTTGATGGATCTTACCAAATGTATTCTGGCCAGCTTGTTGAAATTGATGGATAACTCATATAGCTGATGAAGGTCTTTTTTGGGCAATCTCCAGATCTTGCATGGCTCCAATGCCTTGATATTGTAGTGGGCATGGTGTTCTTCATGTGAAAGGAAAAAATTGATGAACTCTTTGGCTTGGATAAACCGTGCTGAAATCTCTCTATTCTCTTTGTCCGGAAACCATAACCGGACGATGCCGGATTCCAGATAATAGAGGTAGCATACTTCCTCGCCCCTAGTGACGAGGTGTTCTCCCTTCTTGATATGGATAAGCTCGAAATGAGCATCAAGATACGCCTTTTCTTCGTCTGTCATCCGCACGTGAAGATGGGTGCCCATTACCATGAGCGTCTCATCTATCAGGGTGGCAATTGTTTGAACCATTGAATTTGTTTTATGTTTATATAAGGGTACGGAAACGTACCCTCTAACATGGACGTGGCGTTCCAACAACAAAGGCACGCCCCGTACCAGTTTCATACTGGTACAGGCATGCGCCTGTTGTTGTTAATTCCTTAACGATAGATGCCACTCTTTTGTTAGACAGACGGACGTATGTAAAAAGCGGACTGCCAATTTCCTGACAATCCGCTGCAAAGATACTATTTTATGATTTTTGTTCCAACTTTTAGGGATTTAAGTTGACGGCAAGGTCTTCTGGGCGAATGCCACTACCTTTATATAGGTATCCCGGTAGATGTTCTCCTTAATCTCCTTGTCCTCTTCAGAATAAAGCCATGCGGTAAATTCATGGTAGTATTCGCCGGTGCCGAATTTGAAGAAATCCTTATATTGATAATGCCTGCTCACGGGAATGCCTTTCTTGTTTAACAAGAAGGATGATTTGAGCGCATCGTGATATTGCGAGGTCAGTATCGCCTTTATCTTTTCATCGAAATATTCCAGTGTTTCTTGGTCAAAGAAAACTGTACGGTATAAGGCCACCTCTCCCCTTTTCCTTTGATGTACTGGTATTGGAATTTGGTTCTCTCCAGCTTTTTGTTGATACCGTTTAAGATGCTAGTCACCTTCTTCTTCCGGTCATGGTTATCCTTTACCGTTACATCAAATTCCTTGGCAAGCTGATCTACCGTAACGGTGAAATAAGGTGCTTGTCCTTGGTCAATCTTATACTTGATCAAGTAAATCATTTTCGCTAGGTTCAGATAAAACTTGCGGTAGCCTTTGCGGTTTGGCAGGTTACGGTAGTCTTTCAGTTCTAGCAGATTGTATTCGGTAAGCAAAGTATTCATCAGATCTTTGCTCAGATGCACGTTGTAATTCCGCTTGGTGCGCTTTTTCGTGCCGAAGTCATCCTTTATCTCAAAGCGATCCAGTATTTGAATGAACTTATATTGCGTCTTGCCGTTCATGGCGTATGCTACACTGAGGTTGGATGTCCCTAAACGGTATAACGCCGCTTCAAAGGTGTTCTCTATCGGATGCTCTATCTTTTGCCCGTTCTGTTCGGTGATATATACCGGACGTTGGTTGCTGAACAGGAAGTCAAGCTGCTTCTCGGTCAGTTTTCGTTGCAACTTGGTTCGTTCATACCCCATGACCTCACAAAAATCGTTGATGGAGAACCAGCAGTCGCCGAACAGATCTTTCATTTGTGAAGATGCCACGTAAATGATAATGTCAGACATGACAGTGCCGCCTGCATCAAATAGAACTTCCAATACTTTCGTGTTGGAAGACTCGCTGAGAGTCCTGGGGACTCTGCTCAACTCTTTTTGTGTATTACTTTCCTTCATAGGCGGACACTTGTTGTTTACTGATGCAAAGATACGTTTTTTTACGGAGATAGTGAATCTAACTCCCTATAAATGAAGATTCCAAAGCATTTTTTTCGTGCTGTTTCTTGATTTAGTTGTGTAAAAGTGTCCCGACTACGGCTGTTTCCGCTCCCCCAGTTGTGTAAAAGTGTCCCGAATGATCGGTTTAGTTGTGCAGAAGTGTCCCGGATTCCTGATTTAGTTGTGTAAAAGTGTCCTGAATGCAGATTCTAGTTGTGTAAAAGTGTCCCGGATGACCGATTTAGTTGTGCAGAAGTGTCCCGAATAGTCGGTTAGTTGTGCAGAAGTGTCCTGGTTGTGAAAAAATGCCATCAAGTGCTAACTTACAATAATATAGTTAATTATACAGAAAACCTCCCTTATTAGTTGTGTAAAAGTGTCCCACAAATACTTAAATTCCTAAAAACCTAAATAAAACAAAGAAATGATTTTATTACTGTATTCTTACTTTCGGAAAAAATTTTGAGGTGGAAACAAGTAGAAGTTTGAATTCTTTAACATATTGTCCAGGATAATAGGCAAAGGGATTTTTCCGCAGTTGTGTAAAAGTGTCCCGGTTCAATGCCGGCCTTCACTAAAACGGTGTGCAAAAATAACGCCTGCCCGACAGATGCAGTCGAACAGGCGTATATATATTTTTCCGAAAGTAGAATCAGATGCTCATATACTTCTTCAGTATCGCTTGAATCTCCTTGTTATGGCTGGTCAATATGTCTTCAAGAATGTTGTTGGCGATGTTGTGCATTCCTAATCCAGTGGCCATAGCAATCTGCTTCAGCTTTCTGTGGGTTTCGCTGGATATCCGGATTACTTCGGTGTTCTTTAATTTTCGCTCTTCCAGATATTCCGAGAATTTTTTTCCGCAGACTTTGCTTTCTTCTGTTTTTGGAGAAGACTGCACGGAAGGTTTGGATTCCGGCTTTTCCATTTGTTCCGGCTGAGGTTCTTGGACGGTTTCTGTGACCGGAGCCGATTCTTTCACCTCTTCATGAATGGGTTGCTCAATCGCAGGTTGGGGAATAGTGCTTTCCGCAACACTTCCGATCTGCTGGATTTCCTGCTCTTTCTTACTGGCGCTTTGCAGCAAGAGTTTTCTCATGGCGGCTGATGATGTCCTTTCTTTGTTGGTTGCCATAGCTTTATTCTCCTATATGGTTACAGATTAATTCCAATACCTCTTCACAGAACGCATCACAGGGATGATGGTACGCTTTACTCAGCGTACTTAAATTGCGTTGATAGTCAACCCTTGAATCCTTGATGTAGTTTTGCATCAATTCGAAAGGCAAGGTTTTTTTATTTTTCAAAATTTCTTTGAACTCCAGCACATTCGGAAGAACACGGTTCATAACACCACGCACGGTAGTCTTTTTGCCAATCTTTTGACGGCTTTCAATAATCCCTTCATAGATGTTATTGTAAAAGACCAATGTAGGTCTTAAATCGGTCTGGTTCGGTTCGAAGGGAATGATGATCACGTCAACGAAGTGCAGCGTTTCAACTACACCGTTTTGTTTCAGGTTACCCGGAAAATCGACAAGTATAATGTCGTAATTGTCCTGAAGGAAATCCAGTTGGTTGATGAACTCTGAGGAAGAGATATTGATAACCTCATATTCTTCTTCCTTTTTCATGATTCCGTCCTCGGCTTCGTCCTCACGTAATTTTCCGATAGTGTTCTGCATGTCGTCGATATCCACCACGGCAATGGATAAGCCACCCTCTTCGTTTGACTGCGAATGAATATAACCTGCAAACAAAGCTGTCAGCGTAGACTTCCCTACCCGCCCTTGGGATTCTCAAAAGCTACGACTACTCCTGGTAATATTTGTCCCATAATGTACGTTTTTAAGTATGTGCGCAAATATATAAATAATAAATTAAATAATTGCATACTTTTATAATTAATTTATTACACACTTATTTACTTAATTGTATAAGTAATTACATATATAAATATGAATATAATTATGTACATACTTAATATTATAATTAAGTATGTATGTTCATACTTTGTAATAATATAATTAGTAATTATGTATTTTGTAACTAATGGCTTTCCGTTTGCCTGTTACAATGTGCGTAGTTACTTTGTAACAAAGTGAGCGGTTAATCTGGATTAAGAAATCAAGACTTTTGTCTGGTTTTGTTTCACAGCTGAGTATTATTGCATATCTTTGCTAATGCAAGGTATGTTTTTGTGGGTACAAAAACCCTTGCGACAGCCGAGTTGCCGACCAATGTTCGTTACACTCACATACTCTGTATATATGAAAAAGAATCGAGATATAAGTATAAAGATCCGCTTGACGGAAGCCGAGAAAGAACAGCTTCTTCAACGTTCAAAGGAAGAGGGAAAATCCCTTTCTTCCTTTATCAGAGAGTCTGCCTTGAAAGGCAGAAGCATATCGAAAACCGATGTGCAAATGATATATGAACTTCGTAAAATAGGAGCCAATATCAACCAGCTTGCCAAACATATCAATACGCTTCCGTCCGATGAAAATATATTGTATTCATTGGATCGGATTAACCAATACCTTTCGGATGTAGAAACCATTAACCGGAAATTGTTATGATAGCCGAGATACAGCCTTCTTTCTCATCCCACCTGTCCATGAGCAGGAAAATCGAATACCAGCTTTCCAAGGTCAAGGAAGGAAACGGAAAAGTGCTTTGCACCTCCACCGGTGACGAACTGGCCGCCATGCCAGCCTACATGAAACTTATCTCCCAGTTGAATGACCGGGTGAAACTACCTTATGCGGAATTTATTCTGAGCCTCTATCCGGGAGAAAGCCTTTCCGATAAACAGTGGCTTTCTCTTGCCGGGGAATATATCGAGAGGATGGGGTACGGAAAGTCCTGTTATGCAGTTGTCCTGAATACCGACAAGGTACACAGCCATGTGCATGTGCTGCTGACCACGATTGATGAAGAAGGCAAAAGCATTCCTTCCGGGAATAATTACAGCCGTTCCGAAAAGATATCAAGGGAACTGGAGCAGAAGTATGGGTTATTGCCTTTGGAAAAGGAAGGTGTCAAGAGAACCACATTGGGAGAGTCGCAATACCGTAACTATTATTTTGATGCGGCCTTGAAAAAAGCCATGCGTAGTTATAATTATAAGGATAAGGTATCGGCTGTCCTGGAACAATCCGATACATACTGGTCTTTGGATAAACCCTTGCAAGAAATAAAACTGGCCAATGAAGAATGGCGTGTCCTGTTGGGTGATGAAAGCTATGACAACCTTTTCGCATTGCTGGAAAAAGGAGGCTTTTTCAAACCCTTGTTCAAGGACGAACTGTTACAGCTGCTTGACCGTATTTATTCTTTTTCTGAAAGTACATCCGATTTCCGAAGAAACCTGGAACAAGAAGGGGGATATATGCGCCTTGTCACCAAGAATGACAAATCCTATTATGTCTATGGCATTAAGGATTCTGGATTTTATCTGAAGGACGTTTCGCTTCCTCAGAAATATCGCTTCGGTAATATCTGTTTTGATGGCCATGCATGAGTGCCGATGAACAGAAGCATTATCTCTATGACCACGTGTTTAAGGCTTTGAACTCTTCTTCCGGATATGAGGATTTCAAGAAGAACTTGGCGGAAGAATCGATTCGGGTGACGGAGCATGTAAACGGCAAAGGCGCATATGGGATTTCTTTCTATATGGAAAACGTGGAAGATCCTCATATCTTCAAGGGTGCGGAACTTTCTCGCCAGCTTACTTATCGGAATATCCAGAGGCATTTCGATGGTGTGGCTATCGGTTTCTCATCGCATATTGATAGGGTAGGGGAGTTCCGTGAGCGGGTGGATCGTGAGGCTTTCTATATGCAGGGTGGGGGAGTTATGGCCATTCCGGAGCTTGACATTACCGGCAGCGGGAAGAAGTCGCAAGAGGATGATCTCATACCGTCCAAAAAGAAACGGAAACGCAAGAGTGGTCCCGATTTCTCATTATGATGAATACTAACTTAATACATTTGCTTTATGAATTATCAGACCGTTTTACAGAATTATCATCCCACTGAACAGGGGGATTCATGTTGAGATATGAGATAGGTGGCCGGGGATATGTCGTTTACTCACCGGAGAAAGATGCGTTGTCTTGTATCGAATTACATGGCTTTTCCGAGCTTACTCCTTGGCTAATTGGCTTTTGTCCTTTCATTGGATATGCAGCAGATGAAAGAACAGGATGAGTTTTCTCTTTCCGTATGTTGCAAGCGGGAAAAGCTCTTGTCATATCTCTTTGATGTAGAGGAAAGCGAAACAACTTTGAAGACAAAACATGTGTCCGGGTGGCAAGGCTATCTGATGATGGATATACACAAACCTGATAAGGTACGGAACGTGTTCCAGTTTCATCCGGAAACGAAAGAAGCCCGTTTGGTCTTTGACAACCGGTTATGTGTCGCTTCCCTTCGTGAGAAAGAAAAAGGAAAGCTCATCCATCTCTGTTGGAGTCCTTCTCTCTTTGCTGCCATCGATAAGGGAGGAGAGCGTACCGCACCGGCTTATCTGTTGGCTTCTGATGCTGCCTTGTTGCATGGGTATGCCATGAAGCAGATTGCGGAATGCTTTGCCGGTACACCGGTTGAAGAACAGGTTATCGGCATTCATGTGGGGGATAATGTCTATGAAGCCTTGTCTTTCGTGTGTTATTATGCCCGTAACACACAGAATGAATACATGGTTATCCCGGAGAGAAAAGATGGGATGGTGATTCTTGAAACCCCGAAATGGAATCCGATACGGCAGGCCAACTTCGTGGCTTCACTGAACAAGATGGCGGTTGACCAGGCGAAGAAACGCTATCCGGAAATGGAGGTTCCAAATGAACGGCCATTCACATGTCTCTCTTTTTCCCGGAAGTCTTTCGTCTATTTCCCGGATCTGAAGGTGTATCAGGAGGTGTTCTTGAAGATGTATTTGGGATTGGTGAGGTTACAGGAGGTGCATTTGCTGGGGTAAGGAACAATTGCAGTGCTGCTTATAATATAGTGGCACTACTATTGTTAGAGTACTTCTATCATTCCTTGGTTACGGCATCGGCCAGTAGTCTTTTTACAATCCTGCCACTGGGATGGATTGGTTATCCCAAGCGTTATCTCAACCCTGTTTGATAGAGGATGATAGTGCAGGTATTGGAGGATTTCATCTTCAATAGTCATGTTATAATTATTTTATCGGGACAATTTTGCCTGATATTTATGCTTTGTTTATTGTTCTGTCCCGATAGAGATTATTTTGGATGGACAAAGAAACGCTATCCGGAAATGGAGGTTCCGAATGAACGGCCATTCACGTGCCTTTCTTTTGCCGGAAGTCTTTCGTCTATTTCCCGAGTCTGAAGGTGTATCTGGAGGTGTTTTTGAAGATGTATTGGGAATTGGTGCATTTGTTGGAATAAGAAAAAGGGTGCATCTAATGCCCAATTTGAAAGGATCACCTGCTACAGATAACTGTAACAGGGATATTATCCTTAAAAAAGTGAGTTAGATACACTCTTTTAAAGTGCTTCTGTTATTTCTTTGTTTACGGTGTTGGGGAATAATCTTTTTATTACTCAGTTATAGGGAAAATAGGTCTGATATTTATGTTTGGATTATATACTTTGAGGATAAGTGAAGAAAGATATCTGAAGGTGGATTCTTTTATTTAGAGTTCCTTTTAGAATAAGATTTCGCCAAACAGAAATATATTTAGAATTGTTTCTCATAAACCTCAATGCTGCAACATTGAAGGCCAATCTGTAAGCTTGATATCTTATACATTTATTCTTATTTCCAATTTTTCATATAGCACAACCGCCTTTATCAGAGGCAGATTCTCCTTGTAGAACCACGGGAAATCAATACATCTGAAATCGATATGGCTCTCCTCCAGCAGATTGAAAAAACGGATATCGTTTATCATGTCTTTTATGGAAACGAACAGGAGAGGTATCTTTTTTCTTTGGCAAAAAAATAACGCCTTCTGTAGTTCCGCATATGCGATGGATTGTTCATCCTTGCTAGTGGAATCATTTCTCTTGTCAAAAAAAGACAACTGGACTTTTAATGAATTATGTTGCTGGAGGTATTCCGTCAGCTGTTGCTGTGCTTCAGGAGAGTTGGCATCTCCAATACAGTATTATATCACTATATTGCTTCATATCGGGTATTTGTTCCGGTTGCATGCTCCTTTTTTCCAAAGGCACCCCTGCATATTCTTTCAATAGATGCTGCTTCGTGATCTTTCGGGGTTTCTCAACGGAGTAGAATGCATATCTGAATATAAACTGAGTCCCTTTCTTCTGCACGGATTCCTGTTCCAGGAAAAAAGAATTCAGGCGTATCTTGTTTTCTTGAAGGATATGTTTGGAAAAGGCCATCCCGGAAAGGGTTTTAAAAAAAAGGTCTTTAAATCTAGCTGAAGCATAAAATTAGAAGTTTAACCCATTAAAAATGTGACGTATGATTACAGTGACAGAACAACTAAAGAATGTGTTTGAAGCCAACCCTTTGTATTCAAAAGAGGGGCAGGGGCTTAATGCGGAAGTTATAGCGAGATTTTTTCTTCCTTTCTCTTCGGCGGTATGGTTGGTAACGGAAGCTGAACAGCAGGAAGACGGTGATTGGCTCTTTTTCGGCTATTGCCATATTCAAGAATGGGAATGGGGGTATGTGCTTCTTTCTCAAATTCAAGAGGTGAATGTTCGTGGGTTGATCGTGCAGCTGGATAAAGGGCTGAAAATCGGTACGACGGTAAAGGATTGCCTGAATTGATTAAGGGGTAAACGGAATGTTGAACTTAAAAACGGAAGTTATGGTTTACGAAACGAATTGCACGGAAATAACACAGGATAAATGGCGTGAGCTGATGAAGTACGGACGAAAATGCTCTTATCGGATGCTTGCAGCGAGAATCAAGCGGGAATTGCCGGAATTATACCATGCGCTGGCTCTCCAGTTCTATAATCCTTATGCGGAACAATGCAGGCAGACACCTACACATTATATATTGGTTCATTCGGCCATTGAATATTTTATCAGAAAACAATAAAGGACAAATGGTTATGAAAACAAAGAAGGTTGATAAAAAGAAAACGCTGGCTTATGCGGTGGCATTCTATTTTACTGAAGCATCCATCAAGTTCATGATGGGAAATACGATGTATGAGTATGTACATACCGTTTATGACAGGCGGTATGATAACGGTGTTTTTAATACGCTTGCCGTAGTCTATAATTACAAGAAGATGAAATACGAGGTATTGGTTGTATCGGACGAGAAGGTAGGTGACAAGGAGATTCAGATAATATAAGTTTCACAAACAGGGCTTTTGCCCTATAAAAACGGCTTTTGAGATGAAAAAGTTATCGGCTTACACGGTTGCATCCAATTGCACCGACTTGACGGATATACGTGACGGTATCGCTGAAATACATGAAGCGATGAAGGCTTGTGTTGAATCTGGGAAACGTATTCCTTCATTTTATGTTTCCCGGTTGGCTAAGCTGGAAACCAAAAAGAAGATACTGGAGAAACGGACACAGGTACACATGACAGTCACCATCCGTTTCTTTATAGACGATGATACCCTTACGATGGCAGTCAGGCATTGTCTTTTCTTCAAGCTGGAACCGACCCGGCAGAATGCGATGAGAGCCATCCGTGATGCGGTTCTCAATAACGGACGTTCCATTCTTGACTTTCCGGAAGCATGGGGAGAAGATCTTATGGATGTGTCTTCCTTTGATGTGGAGAATGCTATGAAGAAGCTGCGCCCCTCATTCGGTCTATAACGTCATTACATATTTTTCCGAAAGTAAAGTAACCGTTGATTTTTTTGCTCAGCGGTTCTTTTTCGCAAAAAAGAACCAAAAAACTTTGAATGCTATTTTTTAACGCCTCTTTGATTTATGCTTTCAGAAGAAGTTGTATGTGGTTGTCTGCCGAACAAGAACAGATTTTTTATTAATGTGATAATGTCGCTATTTGTCTGTTTTTATTTTCTTCTAGCCAAAGGGAGCAACAACCGTTCCAGAAGTTCTTTCTTGTTCTCAGCGGTCATTTTGTTTCTTCCTTTGGCTATGATTTCAGCAGCCAAATCGCTTTTACGCCCGGCGATGTATTTCTGTCGCTTTCCGTTGATGACTGCTCGATACGGAAATCATGCCGGGTGTTTTCGATGATGTTGATTTCTGATACTAGAAAGCCATCCTCTGTTTCGTAGGGTTCAACGATGGTGGGCAGGTAGTGCTTCATGGTTTCCCCTATGAGCGGAGATACCAAGCCGGAAAGATGCTCTTCGATGCGGTCTTTCCAATACTCATCGATTTGATAATTGGTGGCATAATCGTAGAAATGGCTGATGGCAAGGCTGACTTCCTCGATTATCCTTTTCGCATTCTTTATTCCGTTTTGTCGGGCAAATTGCAAGAGGTCATCTTCCGTGATGCCGTTGTCTTTTCCCGAAATATTCATAGAGTGTACGTTTTCATAGGCCGCACCGTCTAAATTGGTGGTGAATGTCATGTCGTATGCAGGGGTGATGTGCCATGTGCCGTTTCTTTCCATCAGGAAAGAGAAATTCTTGATATGGTCATCCACGTTGCCGCCCATGACATTGAATACCATCGGCGGTACAGTTCGGACTGTTCGCTGGCCGGGATGCTCAGTTTTCGGCAGACTTCAAACAAATCCTCATAGCTTGTTGCGTCCGGATTCATGGCAGCGAGTGTCTGTGTATGTATCTTCTCTCCGTTTATCCTATCGTAACGCTCCGTCAGGAAGTGATGTTTCCCCTCAATTTGAATGAGTCGGGAAGGCATCATCGTAATCCCGGCTTCTTTTGCCAACTTATAATATACCATTTCCATTTGCGTGAACGGAAAATCGTCCCCTTCTGCAAACTTCAATATGTAGTAGGTATAGCCCTCCGGCAAAGGAACTTGGCCGGAACGTATATCATGTGTCGTTTCATTGATGGCGATGATGGCTTTCGGGTGCTGTCCTCCGGCTGATGTCCCTATCTCATAGATACTTTGCAGTTGCAGTGCTTCATCATCTTGCACGGATATTTCCTCCCGTTCCTCGAAGATACGGCGTGCCAGTTGGTATAAACTCTCTATCTGGAGAGTAGAAGAGGATTCCAATCCCGGAGTGGCCGGAATGAACTCAAAGGCTCCCATTCCCCGTTTTCCGATGAAAGACAGTTTATCTACCGGCGTGAGTTTGCGCTTGGGGATATGGTTTTGTGCCGCCCATTGGTCGAAGACCATGTTACCCCACCGGTCAGGCAATGAATCTGCCAAGAACGGTGGAAGACCTTGATAAATCTTTTCTCTGTTTCCGAGTATGGGCATACCCTTTGCCGCCGATCCTTTGACAGAAGCGGTCAGTGGGGCGATTTCCACTCCTTTCTTGATGAAGTCCGGATGATAGTTGAAGACGGCTCTTTTGCTCCTTTCGTCCCAATAGAGCTTTCCGACTTCTTCCCCCCATAACATAACACTCACAACATTATTTTCCATGTCTTATCCTTTTCGGCTTTTTATTCATTATTTGTTCCATAGTATAGGCTGAAACAGGTATTTCCGGCAGCAGGTCGTCCATCTGTTCCAGACAGTCCACTACTCGCAGCAGGGCAAGAAAGTTGCCCATATTGATGTTATAGGCCTTCCCGTTCTCAAACTGGCGCAAGGTGATAAGGCTGACACCGGCTTTCTCGGCAGCCTCTTTCTGGGTGAACCTATAGGTTAGTCTGTATTCCTTAAATCGCCTGCCCAGTTCCGCTATGATTTCCGGATTGGCCATGGCTTGGGTGATGTGATTCGTTGTCATATCGCAAAGGTAAATATATTAACTGTTAAATCAAAATATAATAGATAATAATTAATATATTTACTATTATATTGAATGTCGCGAGACGTCGTTTGTGTGCTAATCCCCCAATTCCATGCTACGCTTATTGCCGCCTATAATCGGGCTTTGTGCGGGCTTTATGTCCTGAATGCTTTTTAGCACTTCCTCCATTTGGAAGATTTTGGCGGCAGCGATGAAGGTGGTGGCGGATATATCCGGCTGGAGGATTTTCAGTACCTTTTCCGATGGCTGATATCCTTTCATCTTCAGTTCCAGGATGGCGTTGAAGTCATCATTCCGCATAGCCTTCATGAAAGCCTGCTCTTGTTCGTTGGCAATGTCCGGCATTTGGATGGTATGCAGTTGCTTGCCGAACAAGAGCAGGCTTTTTCCGATAAAGTCGGCGTGTTCCGGTTTGACCCCGCAATCCTTGGCAGTTTCATGCCAATGCGATACGGTTTCCTGTACCTTTTCGATAATCTGTTTGTGTTCCCGGATACCCATGTTCTCACCCACCTTTTGCAGATCTTCCATCGTGAAATTGTCTTGTTTGCCGTTGAGTGACAGTTGGTGGCGGTTCGTCCATTTGCCGCCCGGTGTGTATGAATAGCAGAGGTCGTATGCAGGAGACAGTTTCCACTTCCCTTGTTTGTCCATCAGGAAAGAGAAGTTCTTGCTATGGTCGTCATGGTTCCGGCTCATGACGTTAAACACCATTCTTCGGTAAAGCTCCTCCTGGCTGGGATAAGGCAGGTTCATTTGCCTCATGATGCGGAATATCTCTTCGTATGAATGGCGCTGGTCACGGTCATAGTGGGCAAGCCCGGCCAATGTCTGTACATGAATCTTCTCTCCGTTTTCCATACGGTCAAAACGGCGTGTCATAAAATGGCATGACTCTTTTTCCTGAAGTAACCGACATTCCATCATATCGATACCACAGGCTTTTGCCATTCGGTGATAGGCATATTCGATGTTTCCTATTCCTTGTGGATTGTCCGTTATCTGCGTGTGTTCGCTGTATTTGCCGCCATCAAATTTCAGCAGCCAATACCCGAATCCTTCAGGGGCTTTTACCTGCCCGGAGCGTACCTCTCCGGTAATATCGTTATAGGCGATGATGGCCTTGGGCTTGGCACCTCCGGCTGATGTTCCCACCTTCAGTATATCTAGTATGTTTCTTCCTTCCTGGCGCAGTTGGGCCTGAAAAGCCATCCTATCTGTGAATACGAATTTGGCAAGCTCTGTCAGCTCCTCGATATGGAGGACCGATGATTCGTTCATGCCGTTGATTGGCGAAGACGGCTCAAACTCCAGTGCGCCCATGCCACGTTTGCCTACATAGCAAAGCCTGTCTAAAGGGGTAATCTCTTCTCTGGACAATCCCTTGCTGGCAAACCATTCATTGATGATTTGGTTTCCAAAAGTATCCGGCAGTGAATCGGCAAACAGTCCGGGCAACCCCTTGAAACAGTTGGTGCGGTTTTCAAGGAATCGGTAGGGTGTGTTCCTGTATTGGTCGATGGGCATGATGATGGGAGAAATGTCAAGACCGGAGCGGATGAACTTCCGTTCATAGTCGAACAAGGCGGCATTGCTTTCCTTTTCCCAATAGAGAGAGCCTACGCTTTCTCCCCACAGCTTTACATCTACTATCAAATCATTCATGGTTATCTTGTTTTAAATGGCGTACACGGTAGCGTTTCTTCCCTTGCAGTTTCTTGAGTTCTATCGGGCTGACCCGGGTTTCCGGTACCAGTTGCTCCAGGTTCTCCAGCAGACCGAGCGAGCGGAGTACGCTGATGAACAACAGCAGCGATACCGATTTGCCCTTCTCGATGTTCGCAACGGTCAAGGGGCTTACACCGGAAGCCGTTGCCAGTTCTTCCTGCGTGATACGCTGCCTTATACGTGTCTCTTTGATGCGTTGGCCGATTTTCATCAGCACAGCCGGATTGCTCATTTCATGCCACATGGTTGTTCCTTTTTTGCAAATATACAAATAATCCATGTAAATATATAGATTAACTTGAATATATGATGTTAATCTATATGAATACAATGATTATAGTTACTTTATCGGCTGTTCTTTTTTCTTTGAACTAGGATGAAAACTGATTAAAATCACAATACAGTGTGATTTTAGTCAGTTTTCATGTTTTAAATTCCTATTTCTGTCGAAAAATCACAATGTGTTGTGAATATGAAAGAGCTAGGAAAGATGATTAAAGAGCGCAGGAAGAGTTTGAAGGTCAATCAGCTGGAACTTCTCCGAACTGGCGGGCGTGGGCATCAATACGCTGGTGGCCATCGAGCGTGGAGAAGGCAATCCTAAATTGGCTACTGCTTTCCATTCTTGACATTGGGCTTCAACGGAGTTGATTAAAGTGCGGAAAAATGTATAAGATTGCTTCTATTATCTGCTTATTTTAGTATATTTGTAGTGTAAATAAGTGCGGAAAAATGTATTATACGCTGTTTTTACATGTATAAAAATGCTGTTTGTAGATGAAAAGATTTGTTTTGCAACAACTTATAGAATGGAAAAACCGTGAGGATAGAAAACCTCTGATTTTAAATGGTGCCCGACAAGTTGGGAAAACATGGCTGCTCCATGAGTTTGCCAAACTTGAATACAAAAAAGAGGCTTATGTGGTATGCCGTAAGAATAACCTTGCACGCCAGCTTTTTTCTCAGGATTTCAATGTTGACAGAATTTTACGGGGGCTGCGTGCGATGACTTCCGTTGACATTACTCCGGGTGATACGCTTATTATCCTTGATGAGATACAAGATATCCCGGAAGCACTGGAATCTTTGAAGTATTTTAAAGAGGAGGTTCCGGAGTATCATATAGCTGTGGCAGGTTCACTTTTGGGGATGTCCCTTCATCAGGATGTGTCTTATCCCGTAGGGAAGGTAAATGTCATCAATATATTTCCTATGAACTTGAAGAGTTTCTTGTCGCCAAGGGAGAAGGAGAAGCTTGTAAATTGCTTATGAGTGGGGATTTTGAAACGATAAGCCTCCTGCATGACAAATATACGGATCTCCTTCGGCAATATTATTATGTAGGTGGTATGCCGGAAGTTGTACTCAAATATGTAGAAACGGATTCCTTGCTGGAAGTCAGAAGAATACAGTCGGAGATTTTGCAAGGCTATGATCTTGACTTCTCAAAACATGCGCCCAAAGAACAGGTTCTGCGTGTCCGAATGGTATGGAACAGCATTCCTTCCCAATTATTTAAAGAAAACAAGAAATTCATTTACGGAGCTTTGCGAAAAGGTGCCAGAGCCAATGATTTTGAGATGGCCATTCAATGGCTTGTAAATGCCGGGTTGTTGTATAAAGTGCCTCGATGTACCAAACCGGAGCTTCCGCTTGATATTTATGAAGACCTGTCGGCTTTCAAACTCTATATGGTTGATTTGGGCTTATGGGTGCTATGGTCAAGACAGATCCGGCCCAAGTCTTGATTAAAAACGACATATTTAAGGAATACAAGGGAGGAATGACTGAACAATATGTATTGCAGCAGATGAAAAGTAAGGGCGTATCACCGATTTATTACCATAACACAGACAATTCGCGTCTTGAGTTGGATTTTGTTATTCAACGTAATGCCCAAATGGTGCCGATAGAAGTGAAGGCCGAAGGGAATGTCCGGGCCAATTCGTTGACAGCATTACTGGGAAAAAGATCGGAATTGCATGCGGAGAGATTTTCTATGTTGCCTTATAAAGTACAGGGTAATCTTACAAATTTTCCGCTATATGCAATATAAGTGTATCCTTTTCTCATGCCGGTCATAGCGTTAAAACTGATTGATAAGTATGATGCGTATGTTGGCCGGTATGCCTATCTTTGTGGTAATGAAAACAGAGAGAGGATTGATTTTGTAAGTATTATCATGGCAAAAGAACTGATCCGTGTCCCCAGGGTGCTTGGGGAAAGCTATAATTCCGTGCTGATTGAACGGTTGTATGAGGCAGGTGGAAACGTCATGCTCGATCTGATCATATACCTGGGCAGCTATCACCTCAAAGACTTGTTCGGGACTTCCTGGTTCTCCGTAGAAGACTTTTGCCGTAAGATGGGGTATGACCGTACCAACTTGCAGCGCAAGCTGGATAGTCGGCAGCTCTCGGCCATGTTCGGAAAGAATATGCAGCCGGAATATGTATGTACCGACACGGCAGGACAGAGAATCAGCCATCCTATCGAGACGGTTTTTGAGGCGGCTCTCTATAAACTGGGATTGGAGGACCTCTGCTATCCGACCATTGGCGAGGATGGCCGTACATCCTATAATTTCGTGCAGATCTTGAAACGTTTCGACATAATGACCGATTTCAAGACGAAGAAGTCAACGAAAAGGCTGTACTCGGCTGTGGTAAGCCCGGAGATAAAAAATTTCATGTTCTCGCTCTATAACCTCTTGGAGCTTCAGGATTACCGTAGCCTGCCCAGCCGTTACCGCTATTTCTATCTGGAACTTTCCAAGATGGTTTACCTGATCAAGTATAAGACCACCAAGAATAAGGCTCCTTTTTTATGTGCTGACAGTCGATCAGCTGGCTAAAAAGCTCGGCATAGAGATTGCCGAACCCAAAGACCGGAAAAAGAAGGTCGCCTCGATACTGAAAAAGATGAATACTTACCTGAAATATACCAATTTCAATTTCTCTTTTGTGAAAGGCGATCATGAGAGATGGGCATATACCGTGTTGTTCTCGTTTCCTAGGCATACGCTACACTGTTTTGATGAAGGACAATATGCTGTCGTGGTGAAGAAATTCTATAAGAACCTGCTTGGGCTGTATGTCGAGATTGCCTACCCGGACACGGATATGGCTGTCAGGAGGAAGAAGATCAAAGAGGTGGAGGAAGATGCCGGACTGTATAAAGAGTTCCTTTTATGGGCAAACTCCCCGGAAAGCGTAGAAAAGAAAAAACAGATATATATCAGTGATTTCGTGGCTGTATTCGGCAGGTTTCCAGAAGGATGGGCACAGGAAGAGTTGGAGAGTGCCAATGGAACGGAAGTTGCTCCTGCTCCTGAAGAGTTCATATCTCCGGAAACGGACGGGGCGGTGAACATGGACGATCCAGCTGTGTAGAACCGTCCACGTTTCACGTTTTTTTACAGAATTAGTTGTGTAGAAGTGTCCCTATTGGGGTGATTAGATGTGTGGAGTCATCCGCTTTGCCTGTTTTAGTTGTGTACAAGTGTCCCGTTTATTGCTTATAGTTGTGTAGAACCGTCCACTCCTTTTGCTTTAGTTGTGTAAAAGCGTCCGGTTTCACTTGTCAGCTGTGTAAAACCGTCCACCCGTTAATGAAGGGAATAGGTAATCCCTGTTTTTTTATATGTCGGTATATCAGTGAAATAAAAGAGAGAAATTTTTAAATAAAAGGTATCGGCTGTGTAAAACCATCCACCAAAATACATAATAAAGACCTAAACTCCTAACCCCTTTAAATATCCCCAAAGCGGTAACATAGAAATGACCGGGAAAATTTATTTTCCCTTCACATGCCCTATACGTACTTTCGGAAAAAGATTTTTCGGAAGTATGTGTTGATTTTCACGTTTTTTATATGATTGGAAGGCGGTTCTGTTCATCTTCTGTATCCGAATTGGTTTTTCAGGGCGTTCCCTTCTGGCCGGGCTATTCGTTGCAAGTCCTCGTTACCCTCCGGGCTTTTCCCTGCTATCCCAAACGCTCTACGCTCCGGCTATGCCGGAAGAGAGGTATGATGATTTTTTCCTGAACTGACAGGAACATTGCGAAGGTAGGCGTGGCCGGAACGCCCGATATTGAAAAGCCAAATCTCCATCCTCCCATTCCGGGAGGTAGTATTTACCAGTTCAATCCCGTTCTGATCCGTCTTTCCCGCTTTCTCTTCAATGCACTGTTCCCAATCAGTTAAGGAAAAATTTATGGTTGGGGCGACAAGCGATGTTTGCGAGTATTAATCTTTTAATTTTTGGCAGTATGAAAACGAAGAGAACCGTATTTGAGGTGAATGACGTTTATCGGGTGATGGAAAACAGCGAGTTGATCTATGTCTTGACGAACAGTGAGAAACTGAAACATGAGGAATATAAGTATGAACAGATGGAAATGGACGGGTTGTTTTTGTCTGATGTACTGGAAACACTGACACCCAGCCGTAAAAAAGTCGCTTATGCGGCGATTGAGCTGTATAAACGCCTGAAAGAAGGGCAAGTTGAAAGTCCTGCGCTTTTATCCAGTGATCATGTTTATAAAATGATGCATCCTGTTTTGTGCGATATCACTACTGAAGAGATGTGGGTGCTGTTGCTGAACAGTTCGTCCAAACTCATCCGTAAAGTCCGTATCTCATGCGGTGGGATAAATACCGCCCCTGTGGATATACGGGTTATCATGAGGCAGGCATTGTATTATAACGCCGTATCTTTTATCATGGTGCATAACCACCCGTCAGGAGCACGCAAGCCTAGCGGTGCAGATGACCGCTTGACGGAAGCGGTTAAAAAAGCCGCTGAAACATTAGACATCCGTCTGTTAGATCATGTGATTGTTGCCGGTAATAGTTATTATAGCTATGCGGACGAGGGAAGATTACAAAATAGGTAAAGGTGGACGGGAGAAATCCCGTCTGCCCGGAATTTCAGCTTCGGGGTTCTTTTTTGGCAGTCTCCCCAAAAGAACCAAAAAATGCTTTCCAGACTATCGGATGCTACATCCTGCAATAAGTCAAAGCGTGACCTTTCGGAATTAATATATATATTTGCACTAAACGTGATTGGAATGAATACTTTTGATACAGGCATTATAGTGGCTATTTTATTGGGGATTGAGTTTCTTAGGAGTGACATCCAGACAATAACCCTTTGTAAAAGGAATGATCCCGGGATTCTTAAGAGTTGCTTATATACGCTGCTTATATTATTGACCAGCCTTTATTCTATTGTGGCCGGAGCCATGCTTCATCCGGAACCCGTACCTGTTTATGAATTGATACCCGGTTTTCAAATAGGAGTTTATGGCTTTTCCTTCTCGTTTATATTACTTGCTATAGCATGTCTTTATCGTAAAATATTACCTTTAGTCCTTTTGGGGTACGCTATAATATACGTAATAGGTGTACTGGTACCGTTACTTAGATATATAGTGTCTATGATGGATTATTTCGCTCGCGCCAGGGTGTAGCTGGTTAATTTATTGATTTGTATCGGATCGCCCTTTTCTGTGGGTTGCCTCCTCCAATTCTTTTCCTCCGTCCGGGTTTGGCTTTTTGCCCGGCAAAGGTTCCAGTATTCCGCAAATGGCAAGTTACAGCCAAGTGTCTTTACTATATGAAAAATAACGATGAAGAAGTGTCGCCGTATACAGGCCACACCGATTGTTTAACGCATGAAATGCAAAAGTAAGCGAATGACTTAATTAATATTTCGGTGAAAAATTACCAAAGTATTATACACATTAATCAAAGTTTAAATAAAGTCGTATTACCGGAGATAAGGAATGTGAAAGGATATTTGAATTTCGATATGATCGGTTGTAACAATAACGAGAAAGCCTACCCGTATGGTTTATCTCTTCATGAAAGTGTACCCTGCTTTCGGTGATTGGCAGAAGAACGATATCAAGAGATACTCTTTCAAAAATAGACTGGGAAGATACTAAGAGAATACCTGACTTTTGATGAAATGAAACAACTGGCTGCCACATCCTGTAAAATAGCTGTTCTGAAGGCTGCTTCACTCTTTTTCATGTTTTATAAGTTTGAGAATAAGTGATATTTTAAACCTGAATGGTCTGATTTTGGTATTAGACCAATACTATTGACATAGAGGGCGAAAGCATAAAAGTGGATGACATCATTGAGACTGTCAATCACTTCAGATGCATCGATCTTATCATTGACCGAGAGCCTGATTAAAGAACTCCACGTTATACTTAAATCCGGTACTGCCGACAGTCGCAGGAGTGGTTTGCCGTGGGTGAATATAAGCGTATCCCTAATGAAGTAGGCGGCAACGAAATAACAGTGCCGGGAAGATGTCAAATGCGAAATCAAAGCTCTCCTGAAGGAGTATAATGCCAAGAAGAAAAAGTCATTAGATGATGTTCTTGATCTGCATCAACGTTTCGAAACAATACATCCATTCCAGGATGGCAGCGGTCGTGTGGGCCGACTTGTGATGCTCAAAGAATACCTGGCTAATGGTTTCGTACCGTTCATCGTTACGGACGAGTTGAAGATGTTCTATTATCGTGGTCTGCAACAATGGCCGACAATCCGAGAGTATCTGCGTGACACTTGCCTCACCGCACAGGACAGCTACAAGGCCCTACTTGATTACTACCGGATAAAATACTAAGCCTTGTATTCAATCCCCATCTCCGCTTGTTGCCTATTTCTATTGGCATTACCAATGATCGCAAAAACATCATCTGGGATTATACTACCTCGGTATCTGAAAATTGTACATCCGGCAAGACCGAGGCTCGTTAAGTTAAAATGTAAAAAAGGGAACAAGCCCTAATGACCATATGTTGTTTATGCAATATTAGCAGAAAAATCTTTGATTATCACTGCTCATTATTGATGACAATCTTTATTTTTCCTTTCGGATTTCAGCGCAATGCCATTTCTTCGTAATAAACGATATACCGTTCCGCTACTGCCTATATTTAATATTTTCTGTATCTCCCTTACCGGTGTTCCGGATTCATAGAGCTGGATGCAGCTTTTCTGCTTGGCGATGTTGTTTTTGTTGATAAGTGTCTTCCTGCCGAATTTGACACCTTTTTCCTTGGCGATTCTTCTGCCTTCTTGGGTTCTCTCATAAATAAGGTCACGCTCAAATTGGGCGAAAGCACCGAGAATGTTGTTCATCAGTTGGCCGATTGCGCCTTCCGTACTGATGTTGTCTTGCAGTGAGGTGAATTGGATGCCCCTATTCTTGAAATCTTCCAATAGCGTAAGGATATTCTTCAGCGAACGGCCAAGCCGGTCCAGCTTATATACGACAAGCGTGTCGCCTTCCCGGAGAAAGTTCAGGCAGGCATCCAGTTCCGGGCGGTTTTGTTGACGTCCGGTCATTTTCTCAGAGAAGATCTTCTCACATCCGGCAGCCTTCAACGCTTCCAGTTGCATATCCAGATGTTGTTCCTTGGTGGAAACACGGGCATATCCTATTTTCATCCTGTTTCGTATTTAGTTGTTTAATGAAGGTTTTAATTCTTCACTTTTTCAAACATGAAGACATTAATTCTTCATATTCCTCACGGCTGTATTGGTTGAACCCCTTTTGCTTCATAGCCAAAAGAAGTCTTTCCAATTCTCCGATAGTTACTACCTGTTTGCCGATAACGGTAAATTGTTCCCATTCTCCCTTTTCGTTGAGCAGGTATTCCCGGTGTGCAAAGCAGTAAAGAGAACCGTCAATGTCATTCCGTTTCTGCCATTGACGCAGGTGCTTCAAACTGGTGAAATCACGGGTGACAGTACGTGGAATGGGAACCAATACGTCAATTTCCATCTTGAATTTTATATTCTCTTCCGTTTCTCGCATGGGTGATTAGCTTATTTCATAATACATCAATTATTGTATGGACAGGAAGTTCCAGTTTGGAGAAGGCAAACATTTTCTTGCCCAAATCCTTTAGCGATGCCCCAATATGATATACTTCCGTATTATCAATGATTAAGAAGCGGTCGTGACTGTCTCGGTACGTCCTGATGTCGATAGGCGGGTACTGGCTGTTATGCCTGTCAAGATCGAGTTGGAGTTGCTGCGTGATGCGCTGGGTGTAAATGGTGGCTGAAACACCGATGTTTCGTTTGCTCAACATGAGTAACACGGATTCATCTACATAGTTGTCGATAAGTATAAGTGAGCATTTGGCAGACTTTATTAAATCTGTAGCAAACTTATACGCATCGAATATCTGACCGTCAAAGAAGATACCTTCCACCGGAGGCAATGAGGTGCGCACAAAGAAGTCTATCTTTGCATCATGTTCAGCAATGGTTTTCTCTATTTGGAAGAATTTATTGTTCATTCTATATTCCATGTCATTGAGCCGTTGGTTTATAGAATAGCCTTTCAATAAATATTCTTTTAAAATTTTATTTGCCCATTGCCTGAATTGCGTACCTCTTACGCTTTTAACTCTGTATCCAACTGAAATTATTACGTCTAGACTAAAGAACTTGACAGGCTTATCGGAATTAGCAATGTGCAAAAAATGCACATTGCTTTTCTCTTCCAATTCCTTTTCCTTAAAAACGTTATTTATATGTTTGGTTATAACGGTTCTGTCACGTTGAAAAAGTTCTGCTATCTGCGCTTGTGTGAGCCAAACGGTTTCATCTTCTAAACGTACTTCCAACCTTACAGCTTCATCCGGTTGGTATAGTATGATTTCTCCTTGCTTCTCCATTATTATGTTTCGCTTTTATTATGTTGCTGCAAATGTACGAAAAAGAAACATTATAAAATCTATTTTTTCCGTAAGTATTACTTCAAAAGTTTGTTTCCTTTTTATTTTAATAAAACAGAAACATTCTGCTGTCTCAAAAAACAGTTGTCTGTTTGTTGTTCATGGTTGGGGTATCAAATAACTAAAATTCAAATGGAAATGCAAATCTACATTTTATTGAAGATTCAACTTAGAAGTGCAATTTTTTCGAGGGATGGGAGCAACAAAAACGGGCGGTATAAATACCACCCGTACAAAAAGCCTTACTAATCATAGCCTGGCTTTGGTCAATAATTCCTTTTGTTTTTGATGTCAAGATTTCGGCTTCTTTCCATACTCAAAACTTTTAATAGTTCCGTTCCGGTCAGGTGGATTTACCCGAAAATTTCAAGCAGTATATCATAAAATTCAAAGAGCCTGACGACTCTCCTACCACAGAGATAGAAATGATATACAGCGAAATGGCAGCAGCGGCAGGGATTAACATGATGCCATGTTTCCTGAAAGAGATTGATGGGAGAAATCATTTCGTGACGGAAAGGTTTGATCATAAGAATGGAGAAAAGATTTTTAGCCAGACTCTTGCGGCCATTATGCCGGGAGCGGATGATTATATGAAGCCCTGTTGGATAGCGGATACCCTGAGACTTCCTCAGGAAGACAAAGACCAGATATTTATCAGGATGGTATTTAATTATGTCGCAGGTATATCTGATGACCATAATAAGAATATTTCATTTATCATGGACAAGACAGGAGCATGGCGTTTGTCACCCGCATACGATGTGATGTTCACGGCAAATGCATGGGAAAATTCTTCTGCACACATTCATTCGATGGGCGTGATGGGTAAAAGGTCAGCCTTGACCACCCGTGATTTCGTTAACTTTGCCGAGGATTTTGTAGAGGAACCCGAAAAGAAGATATTACAGGTGTTCATGCTGTAAGTCGCTTTCAATCATTATGCGCCAAGTATGGCATAGACAAGGCTATATCTGATAAGATCCAACATGTGTTGGATGGATTGGTCATCGATGATTTGAACTTGTTGGAGTCGAAGAACTGTAAGTTGTAATCTTGAACAGAACTGACTGGGGTTATCTGGTTGAATCTTATCTTTCTGAAGGGGCATCTTTTTCCCACCCGCCACCCTATATCAAGGTAGCTCCTTCGGGCTGTTTTGCGATAGCGTACACGAAGTTCCCTTACTCCCACCACCCAGCTAAGGTATGTCTGATTCTTGTTAGCCCTCACAGCCGTTCGTTGGCTGCTGAATCAGGCATCCGGTTCGTTCACGCATCATCTTGTAGGATAATGTGTTCTTTCTGTTGCTTACCCATACGTCCCAGCCTTTTAGGGCTGTAGATAGGTATTCGGATATTTCGCTCTCAAAGCGGCAGTGCGCTTCAATCGCTTGCTTTTCTCCGACTGGTGCCTTGTTATTTTTCCGGTCGTATAATCTTCTTTTTTCCAGAAAAGGTGTGGTGGCCGTATTTGTATGGTTGTGTTCTTCCCACAGAATCCGTTTTCCCGTTTTTTCCGGTGTAGCCTATTTTATCGCACAGTCACTTTTTTCTAATATATGGAATATGGTATGCTTCATTTTTAGGCTTCATTTTTTTTAAAGGAATTGCAGATGTTTCTTCCGATGTATCAATAGGTGGCTGACTATATTTTCGGAATGTGCCATGCTTGCTGTCTAACCGATTGTTTTTTGCATCCTTTCCAAACCTGTTGCTGATTTTCAAGTTTTGTCTTTTTCATATCATTTTTTAGTGAAGTCAAATCATTTTCCGTTGCGAATATAGATTGTTGCTAACCCCGCTGATAGGGATAAGGGGACGATTCACAAATATCACGTCGTTATTTGGCTGAAATCTTCCTTTTTCTGCCTTGCACAAAAAGTGTATTTAACCCCAATTATTTGTTGCCATCTTAACCAATAAAAAAGGGGATGAATCTTCCTTTTTTGCTGTATAAAAAAGCGTATTTATCCCTTTTTTCATGGTGTACCCCCAAGTCAACAATCAGTTTTTGCACTGTAAAATTGATTAATTAACTTCTAAAAAATCAGAGATATGAAAAAGATTGAAAATTCATTCGCAGTAACAGGTTTTATCGGTAAGGATGTAGAAATCCGTAGTTTTGAAACAGCAAGCGTAGCACGCTTTTCTATCGCAGTCAGCCGTGCAGACAAGACAGGTGGAGAAACCTCTTATGTTTCCGCTTTCATTGGGATTGAAGCCTGGAGAAAGAATGAAGCGCTGGATTCCTTCGATGTATTGAAAAAAGGTGAGCTGATAACCGTTGAAGGTTACTTTAAGCCGGAAGAGTGGACGGATTCTAAAAGTGGGGAGAAGCGTAACCGCATCGTTATGGTAGCCACCAAGTTTTATCCGGCTCCGGAAAAGAAGAAGAAAACCGGATCGGCCTAAGAAGAAGGCTGCATACTAAAAGAAAAAGCAGCAATGATTGAAGCGGCACTGGCCGCTTTTTGCTATATATCCGA
>ENA-OQEB01000173-OQEB01000173.1-human-gut-metagenome-genome-assembly--contig:-NODE-173-length-26883-cov-1.988638_pt1 | contig 26883 bp, 35 predicted proteins | sample MGYA00242787_ERZ504619 | MGnify/ENA primary metagenome ERZ504619 (study PRJEB26092, sample SAMD00036317) | human gut metagenome | host: Homo sapiens | study: EMG produced TPA metagenomics assembly of... | reverse complement strand
CAGGGCGCTTGACTTCGGAGAGATCGTTCCGTTCATAAAGCGACTTGATGAAATCTTTGAGCGACCCGAATCAATCCACACCTGGAGAGACGGACGGAACAGACGATATAGATATGGAAGAAATCAAGGTTGAGCGTGAAGAGCGTGAGGCTAAATACGAGCAGTCCAAGGAGCGTGAAAAAGCACGCAAGGAAGCCGAGGACAAGGCGAGAAAGGCTCAACGTGAGGCTGAAAAGGCGGAGCGTGACGCCGAAAAAGCACAAAAAGAGGCTGCCGAAAAGGCACTTAAAGCTCAAAAGGATGCCGAAGAAAAAGCACGCAGGGAAGCCGAACGTCTTGAGAAGGAAAAGAAGGACGCAGAGGAGAAGGCAAAGAGAGACGCAGAGAGAGCCGAAAAGGACAAGAAGGATGCCGAGGAGAAGGCTCTCAAGGAGCAGCTCAAGGCAGAAAAGGCTCAAAAAGATGCTGAGGAAAAGGCAAAGAGAGAAGCCGAAAAAGCAGCACAAAGAGAGGCGGAGAAGGCTCGCAAGGAAGCCGAAAAGGCACAGAAGGAGCTGAAAAAGCCGAGGAAAGAGCAAGAAAAGAAGCCGAAAAGGCTCAAAAGGACGCTGAGAAGGAAGCTAAAATACAGCTCGAAATCGAAAAGGCTAAAAAAGATGCCGAGGAAGCCGTTAAAAGAGCAGAGGAAGCTAAAAAAAAGGCTCTTGAAGCGAAAAAGGACGCCGAAAATATCAACTGATAAAACGCACATAAAAAGCAGCCACTCATCTTATACAATGTGAGTGGCTACTTTCATTTGATTTAATAATATTTTTTATTCCGTTGTTCTTTCGTGACGGTTGTTATATACAAACATTAAAACGGCTGCAAGGATTATCACGGCATAGCGACGAAGCTTAACAAATCGGGCACCTGATTGAACACGAAATATCCGATAGCGAGGTAAAAAGTATCTGCGAATAATCGTAAACCGATATTTCCCTTGCAGGCGCATAGGAATATGCCGCAGTTATTGTAAACTGACCGCCTGCCGCACCGGCACCGGCAAGAATGAGATAAATCCACTGCTTAACGCTCATAGGCTCGTAATCGGCAATGAAAAACGGCAGCAGAACGACCACCGAAAACGCCGAAAAGAAGAAAACAATGAACGGTCCTTTCGCCCCCGTTTCGCTTGCTTTTCTGACAAAGGCATAGGCAGCGCCCGCACCTATTCCGCCCAACAGACCCATAAGCGACGGGAAAAGCTCTGAATTACCCATTGAGGGCTTGACTATCAGCATACTTCCCAAAAACGCTGTGGTTATTGCTCCCAGCTGAAACGGAGTTGCCTTTTCCTTTAGCACAAAAATACTGAATATAATCGCAAAAAACGGCGACATTTTATTGAGTATCGAAGCGTCGGCAAGCACAAGGCGGTCTATCGCATAGAAGTTGCAAACAAGCCCGATTGTTCCTGCCGCAGAGCGAAAAAACAGGTATTTATAAGACCGCTTCGGCGCTTTGAACATACTCGGGTCTTTCAATAAGACAGCGAGTGCAAACAGCATTGCGACGGCGTTTCTGAAAAATGCTTTTTGAAATGTGGGCAAATCCCCTGCAAGATGCACAAAGGTCATCATAAGTGCAAACGAAAATGCCGACGTTATCATAAGTAAAATACCCTTATACTTATTTTTCAAAATATCACCGCCTTTACCGAAATTTTTAATATAGCTGTCCCCCGCCGTTTTATATGTCTTTATATATCCAAAAGAAGCTCGACGGGACAATGGTCGCTTCCGAAAATTTCCTGATGAATAGAAGCACCGACAAGATTTTTTTCAAGCTTTTTCGAAGCTATGAAATAGTCGATACGCCACCCTACGTTCTTATCTCTTGCGTGAAAACGGTATGACCACCAGGAGTATTCGTTCTCCGCATCGGGATAAAAATATCTGAACGTGTCGATAAATCCGCAGTCGAGCATCGTTGTCATTTTTTCTCTTTCCTCGGGGGTAAAGCCGGGATTTTTCGTGTTTGTTTTCGGATTTTTAAGGTCTATTTCCTTATGCGCCACATTCAAGTCTCCGCAGAAAACAACAGGCTTTTTCTTTTCAAGTTCCAGCACATATTCTCTGAATTTATCCTCCCACGACATACGGTATTCAAGCCTTTTAAGCCCGTCCTGCGAGTTCGGAGTGTAGCAGGTTATAAAATAAAATTTTTCAAATTCAAGCGTTATGACTCTGCCCTCGTTATCGTAAAAAGGCTGTTTAATTCCGTATTCTACGCCGATAGGCTCGTCCTTTGAAAATATCGCCGTACCCGAATAGCCTTTCTTCTCGGCATAGTTCCAATAGCAATGATAGCCCTCGGGTGCAAAGTCGATTTGTCCCGGCTGAACCTTTGTCTCCTGCAAGCAAAATATATCTGCGTCAAGGCTGTTGAACGCTGTCATAAAATCCTTGTTCATAACCGCCCTTATTCCGTTTACATTCCAAGAAATAAATTTTTTCATATAATTTTCTCCCGTATTTTTTCTACCGTAAAAGTATATCATATTATCCTGCTTTGCTCAACAAAATATATTGTTATTTTATTGACATTAAAGTATAAAGAAGGTAAAATACAAAATGTTCGCAAATAAACACGCATAGTTTATGAAAAGAGCGTTATTATGAATAATAAAACAAATACTGCCGCAAGCGTTGAAGCCGACAGATCCTTATGGAGCATATTTGCAAAAGCCGTCGGCTTAATTATGGGCGTGGCGATAGCGTATATTGTGCTTTATATGGCATATAAGGACGGCACTACTTATTATCAAACCCCGTCCTACACCAATCCGAGTATGGACGCATTTGCGCCTTCGCTTGTTCCCTCGACGTCTCCGAGCAGCCCGAACGGCACTGTTGTTCCGATCAACGAAAACGATATACCGCATATCGATTTGACAAAAATGCCTCAAAACCAAAGAGGAAATTGTCGAATATTATAAGTCTGCGAATCACAAGGTCAAAACGCAGGCAAAGAGCGTTACATGGACATATAATAAAGTTTCGAACTACAACAACGTACTTGAAACGGGCAGCAATCCCATTCTTTCAAGGATAGGCAAGGCTGTTATGGGAAAATTCCTTACGGAAAACCTTGAGCCGAAAACCTTTACGGGTTCCGCCGAAATAGCAGGTGCTTTTCCGCCGCCGAATGCGGTATGCGGACTTGAAGCGAACGAGGTTGAATCTGCAATATGCACCGACAAGGGCAATTTTTTTTCGAGCTTGAAATACATATGCTCCCCGAGGTTGACCCCGTAAACGGCAAGGGCACGGGTGCGGTAAGCACTATAATCACAAAAAAGGAAATTACCGACGCAGTTGAGGGATATGTTGAAATATCCGATATTCGCTGCGAATATGAAAACGTATATTTAATTGCAAACATCGATAAAAGCACGGGCGATATTACAGAGCTTTATGTCAATATGCCGTTGTATCTCAACCTGTCGGCTCTCGGTATGGACTGTAAAGTCGGCTTATGCTTTGAGGACAGATATACGGTTGAATGGTAAAAGAGAGGACTTAGAAATGAGCAAAAACCCTTTGTTTGATAAAATCAAATATTTTATTATAGATATGGACGGCACGTTTTATCTTGACGGCAACCTTATTGACGGCTCGCTTGACTTTCTCCAAAGGGTAAAGAGCGTCGGAAAGGATTTCTGCTTTTTCACAAACAATTCGTCAAACAACGTCGAGGTCTGCAAGGCAAAGCTTCACAATATGGGCTGCGAGGTTACGGACGATAAAATCGTAATTTCCTCACACGTTACAATTTCCCACCTTAAAAAGAATTATCCGAATGCTTCTGTCTATCTTTTGGGCAACGAAAGACTGACGGCAGATTTTGAAAATGCAAGAATAAAGCTTGTTGACGAAAACCCCGATATTGTGGTTTTGGGATTTGACACAACCCTCACTTATGAAAAAATCAGAAAAGCCTGCAAATTTATCGCAGAGGGTAAAAGGTACATTGCCACGCACCCCGATTTCAACTGTCCGACGGCAGACGGCTTTATGCCCGACACAGGCTCGATGATGGCTATGTTCAAGGCTTCGACGGGAAAAGACCCCGAGGTTATGGGCAAGCCGCACGCTCACACGGTCGAATATCTTACGGAAAAGCTCGGCTGTGAAAAAGATGAGCTTTGCTTTATCGGCGACAGGCTCGAAACCGACATCGCAATAGGTATGGACAACGGCGTAACCTCGGTGCTTGTGCTCACAGGCGTTACCGATTTGGCATCATATGAAAAGAGCGATATAAAAGCCTCGTTTGTCGCAAAATCCTTAAAGGCATTATCGGAAGAATTATAAAAATTACGGAGATACTCATTTTATTGAGCGTCTCCGTTTTTGTTTTATTCAAGAGGAATTTTTTTAATCTCCGTGCCTGTGTAATAATGCGTTAAAATCGTCTTGTAATCGCTGCCGTTTCGTGCCATATAGTCAGCTCCGTACTGGCTCATTCCGATAAGATGACCGTAGCCCGAAACATTAAAAGTGAAATTGCCGTTTGAATATTCCACAGAAAACGCAGGACTTCTCAGGGAAAACAGCTTGCGAGCGTTTGCGCCCGTCAGCGTTTTTGAGCCTATTGTAATATTTCTTACCGCCCCTGCCTCGGTTCTTTCGGTATTCCCTATCCAAGCGGACGGATCGTCTCCGAGTTGTATATCGCTTTCCTGTGAAAGAGCCTGACGAAACTGCTCCGTGCTCAAAACAACGGTTGACGAACAATCGGGTGAGAGCTTATCCCCCGAGGACACGACCGACACAAGATACGGCAGCTCCCCTCCCCATATATCGGCGGCGTTCTCGGTTTTTCCCGTGCTTATCGCACAATATGCCGCCACAATCGGCTCGGAATTATACGTTACCGCCTCGCCTGCCACCTCGCTTACGGCAGATAGTATTTTTTCGTGGTAACGCTCATATTTGTCGCCCCATTTTTCCTTTTGCTGCTCCTCGTTCAAATATCCCTGATGCTTTTTCGGGTCGTCCGAAATATCCGCACCGCCGAGCGAGGAATCGGGATTTTTGCGAAGCCTTACAAGGTTTGTATATGCCGCAACCGCCTGCGCCTTCAATGCCTCCTCGTGATATGTGGCAGGCATTTCACTCGCAACACAGCCGACAAGGTATTCCGTTACGGAAGCGGTCATAATATTTCCGTCCGCCTTTGCCATAACCTTTACCGTGTCCGAATTTTCGGCGTTAGGCTCTCCGTTTTTCTCAAAAATCGGCATTGAAAAGGTGTTTTTAACATTCTTTGTCGAAAATTCCGACAAATCGAGTGCCGCCACGGGGACAACTATCATTGCAAGCAGTAATGCAAGTACAAAAATCACAGTTTTTTTCATTTAATTCCCTCCGTTTATAATTCTTTGGTTTTCGTTGACTTTACGGCTGTTTTGATATACAATATAATATCAATTAAAATGAATAATTGTGTCTTGATATATATTTAATCAACAAGGAGGCTCGGAAATGTCCGAATTTATCTCATCTATCTCCGACAGTACCATTCACAGTTTATGCGATGAATTGCTAAAAAATAACAGCATACAGCCAGAAGATTATAAAAGATTTGACGTCAAGAAGGGCTTGAGGAATTCCGACGGCACCGGCGTTATGGCGGGTCTTACAAAAATCTGCTCGGTTGAGGGCTACTACATAGACGACGGCGAAAGAGTGCGAGAGAGGGCAGGCTTTTTTACCGTGGAATAAATATGAGCGATATTGTCAAAAACTGCAAGCAGGAAAACCGCTTCGGCTTTGAAGAGGTTGTTTGGCTTTTGCTCTTCGGCGATTTACCGACAAAGGAGCAGCTTGACGCTTTCACCTCCGTTCTCGCTCAGGCAAGAGAGCTGCCCGACGAATTTATCGAAGATATTATTATGAAAGCCCCGTCAAGATATTATGAACAAGGTTGCAAGCTCCGTTCTCGGTCTTTACACCTTTGATGAAAATCCCGACGACACCTCGCTTGAAAATGTGCTTCGTCAGTCAATTCAGCTCATTGCTCAAATCCCTATGCTTATGTCCTATGCATATCAGGCAAAGCGCAGAGCGTTCGACCACAAGAGTATGTACATTCATCAAAACAAGCTCGATTACACTATGGCGGAGTCGATTTTAGGCTCTATCCGTTCGGACAGAAAATTCACGGACGCCGAGGCAAAGCTTCTTGATACTTGTATGATTATCCACGCAGACCACGGCGGCGGTAACAACTCGGCGTTTACGACACGCTGCATAACCTCGACGGGCACGGACACCTATTCCGCCATTGCGGCAAGTATCGGCTCGCTTAAAGGTCCTAAGCACGGCGGCGCAAATATTCGTGTTCACAGAATGCTTGAAGATATAAAGAAAAATGTCAAAAACACCGCAGACGAGGGTCAAATTGCGGATTATCTTGCAAAAATCATCAAGAAAGAGGCAGGCGACGGCTCGGGACTTATCTACGGTATGGGACACGCTGTTTACACCCTTTCCGACCCGAGAGCAAAGCTCTTAAAGCAGGATGCCGCCAAGTATTCCGCAGAGTTCGGCTACGAAGAGGATTTCCGTATACTCGACACAATCGAGAGACTCACACCCGAGCTTTTCTGCAAGTACAAGGGCATTAAGAAAAAAATCTGTGCAAATGTCGATTTGTATTCAGGACTTATATATTCAATGCTCAACATTCCCGAGGAGCTTTTCACACCGCTGTTTATGGCTTCAAGATCCGCAGGCTGGTGCGCTCACAGAATGGAAGAGCTTTATTCGGGCGGAAAGATAATGCGTCCTGCATATAAGAGCGTTTTCTCTGCCGAGAAGTTTCGTTCCGCTTGCGGAGAGAACAGATAATCATAAAGTTCAAAACGAATACATACCCAGCGAAGAAAGATAATTACGAAAGAGGCTTAAAAATGAGTTCAAAATCATCAAAAAAGAACATTAGCTTTAAGGCGATATACGCTGTTCTCGGCGTTGCACTCGCTTGCTTGACACCGATAAGAATTTATCAGCTTGTTTGTCTTAACGAGAGAGACTCAAGCGGATTTTTCGCAAGAATAAACGCAAGCGTTTATGTTTTTTACGCTCTCGCAGTTGTCTTTGCGTTGGCATTATTTATACTTGTAACGCTCACAAACAGGGTAACGGCTTCAAAGTCCGTGAGAGGCAAATCGAAATCGCTTTTAATCGGCTCGGCACTCTTTGCACTCGGACTTGCATATGACACAGGCATTTGTGTAGGCTCGTTTATAAAAGCCGTTACAAGCTACGGCGCAGGCTCAAACGTAATTGCATATCTTTTCTCAAACGGTATGTTTGCGTTATTCTTCGAAGCTCTTTTCGGCTTGTGCGCTTCTATTTATTTCATACTCTTCGCCCTCTATTACAATGACGGCAAGGGCAATTTTTCAGACTACAAATTCCTCGCCTTAACTCCCCTTTTCTGGGCAATGTTCAAGACTGTTTACAGATTTATGACAAAAATCAGCTTTACGGTATTGGCTGACCTTATGCTCGAATTGGGTATGCTTATATTTATGATGCTTTTCTTTATGTCATTTGCAAGAATAAGCTCTCAGGTTTGCCAAAAGTACGAAATGCGTAAGGCTATGCGCTACGGTCTGATTGCGGCAATGTTTGCGCTTGTAATTGCAATATCGAGACTTGCCGTTACCGTTTGCGGACTTTCGTCTACACTCCCGACAGGCTTCCCGTTCTCACTTACCGATTTGACCTTCGGTATTTTCGCAATTATCTATGTTGCCGCTTGCTCAAAATCGGGCAGAAGCGCAAGCGAGGACGACCTGCTTGCAGATAACGACGAAAAGCCGTCAAAGGATACTGTTGACGAAGATTTCCTTAACAACTGACGGCAGGTATAAATATGTTTTTACAAAATGTTGCGGTTGCGGCAAAGCAGGTGGCAATTCTCTATATAATTGTTGCCGTCGGCTTTATCTGCGACAGAACGAAGCTTTTTACGGAAAAGGCTTCAAGACTTACAAACGACCTGCTTTTCTATATAGTTGCCCCTGCGATAATCATAACCTCGTTTACGGCAATGGAGCTGACAGACGAAAATTGGCACAATCTTCTTATGTCCTTCCTTTGCGGTACGATTTTTCACGTTATTGCGATTATAATCTCTCTGCCGTTTTTCAGACACGGCGTTGAGGACTCGATAAGGGTATATAAATTCGCCTGTGTTTACGGTAACGTCGGCTATATGGTACTTCCGCTTGCGGCGGCTGTTCTCGGCAACGAGGGCGTGTTCTTCTGCTCGGGCGTGCTTATCCCGTTCAACATTTTTTTCGTTTACGCACGGCGTTTATCTTATGAAAAAGAGCGAAAACGGAAAGTCGCCGATAAGCTTAAAATCACTTATATTTAATCCCGGTATTATCTCGGTTATAATCGGACTTCCGATCTACCTTTTGGAGCTTCGCCTCCCCGACGTAATACTCGCACCCGTCGAATACATAGCAAGCCTCAACACACCGCTTGCAATGCTTATGTTCGGCACATATCTTTCAAATACCGACCTTAAAAAGATGTTTCTCCGCCGTGAAGCATATCTTGTGGCGTTGTTAAAATTGATAGTGATGCCGCTTATTTGTTTCGGTATATTCAGACTTATGGGCATTTCGGGTACACTGCTTACGGCTCTTATTCTTTCAGCCTCTGCACCGACTGCCAACAATACGGTTATGTTTTCCACAAAGTACGGCAGGGATAACGGTGCGGCTTCGCAGACGGTTGCAATCGTGAGCTTTATCTCGATTATCACAATGCCGATTATGATAGCGCTTTCGCAGAATTTTTAACGAAAGATTTTGATTTTATGAGAATAGATGATTTTAATCTAAACCGCCGTGAGAGTGATGCTCTGCGGTCATACGCAAAGAACGACACGTTTCCGCAGACCTTTCTTGTCGAGGGCGGAACGCTTGACGAAAGGGTAAAATTTGCCCGTTTTCTTGCGAATATGATTGTCTGCAAGGGCGAGGACGAAAAGCCCTGCGGTATTTGCCCTGCCTGTGTGAAATGCAGAGCGAACGCAAATCCCGATATTAAACAATACGGCGAGGAAAAAGAGAATTATACCTTTAAGGTCGAGCTTTCAAGACAGATAAAGCAGGATGCCTTTGTTATCCCGAATGACTCCGACAAAAAGGTTTATATAATAACCGAGGCGCAGAATATGAACGATTCCTCGGAGAATGCGTTGCTCAAAATTCTTGAAGAGCCGCCGCATTTTGATTATTTCATATTAACCTGTACCTCAAAGAGCGCAATGCTCGACACGATAATTTCAAGAGCGTCGCTGATAAGTCTCTCGCAGGCGGATGAAGTTTATTCCGAAAAATGCGTTGAGCTTGCAAAGGCTATTGCGATTGCTGTCTGCGCCGACACGGAAGCGGAGCTTTTGAAGGAGCTCTCTCCCCTTGCAGGCGACAAAAACAGCTTTCTTGAAACACTGTCGGTACTTACAAGGATATTTACCGATGCGCTCATCTTTAAGCAGACGGGTATAAACAATTCGGAGTTTTCCGACGCAACGAACGCCCTGTGCGGGAAGCTCTCGGCAGGCAAGCTCTACGCTCTGACGGCGGTTACGGGCGAGCTTGTCAGATTATTCAAGCAAAACGCAAATTATAATTTACTCATAACCGCAATGAGCGAACGCTTGCGCTCGGCGGTAGGCAAATAAAGGAGAAATATATGGCAGAGATAGTCGGTATAAAATTTAAGGACGTGGGAAAGGTTTACTACTTCGGCCCGAACGGTATGACCTTTCAAAAAGGAGATAAGGCGATAGTCGAAACCGCCAGAGTCTTGAATGCGGCGAGGTTGCAACGGAAAACAGCGATGTTCCCGACGAAAGCATCGTAGCACCCTTGAAGCCTGTTATCAGACACGCAACAAAAGAGGATTTGGCGACAGTTGAGCAGAATAAGGAAAAGGAAAAAAAGGCTTTCCAAATCTGCGAAGAAAAAATTGCCCGTCACGGACTTGATATGAAACTTGTGGACGTCGAATACACCTTCGACTCAAGCAAAATTCTTTTCTATTTTACCGCAGACGGCAGAGTTGACTTCCGTGAGCTTGTAAAGGACCTTGCAGGCATTTTCAGAACAAGAATTGAATTGAGGCAAATCGGCGTCAGAGACGGAGCAAAGAAGCTCGGCGGCTTCGGAATATGCGGCAGACCCTTCTGCTGTAATACGTTCCTCGGCGAATTTCAGCCTGTTTCGATTAAGATGGCAAAGGAACAGGGTATGTCATTAAACCCCGTTAAAATCAGCGGCACCTGCGGCAGACTTATGTGCTGTCTTAAATATGAGCAGGACACATATGAGCACCTTTTACGCCACACCCCGAAGGTCGGAGCTATTGTTGAGACTGTCGAGGGCAGAGGCACGGTAATCGAAAACAACCTTATTACAGGTATGCTCAAGGTTCGTCTTGACAGGAGAAGCGACGCCGCACCCGTGCTCGTTGAACGCCACAGCGTCAAGCTTATCAAGGACGCTCAGATAAGACTTGACAAAAAAGAAATCGAGGCTCTCAAGGGTATCGAATAAAATTCATAAAATACCTCTTGAAATTTCACAAAATTGTGTTACAATGTAAATCAATAAATGACAAGGGAGGTAAGAATTATGGCATACAAAATCAGTGATGATTGCATTTCATGCGGTGCTTGCGCTGCAGAATGCCCCGTTGAAGCTATTTCTGACGGCGGCGATAAGTACGTAATCGATGCAGATACTTGCATTGAATGCGGCAACTGCGCAGAGGTTTGCCCCGTAGGAGCTCCCGCTCAGGACTAATCCGTTTTGGGAAGTTTATAAAGCTCGTTCTTCGAGCCTTTATTTTTTTGTCTTGACACAGAGCCGTAAAGGATATATAATTACAAATTGAAATTCGTTTTCAATTTCATTTAGGGGGCGAAATATGGGATATACAACAAAGCAGAGTACGGAAATACTCGATTTTTTGAGGAATAATAAAGATAAACACCTCACGGCGGAGGAGGTCTATTATTCGCTTCGTCAGGGCGGCAGTAACATCGGCAGAACGACCGTTTACCGCCATCTTGAAAGGCTGCACGACGACGGAATAATCAGGAAATACCTGCTCGGCGACGGTGCGTCCGCCTGCTATCAATATTTTGAGGGCTCCGACGATTGCCATAAGCATTATCATTTGAAATGTCTTAAATGCGGAAAGCTCTTGCACGCCGAATGTGATTTTTTGAACGGCCTGTCGGAGCATATCGAAAAAGAGCACGATTTTGTCATTGACGGCGAAAGGACCGTGCTTTACGGTGTTTGCGGCGACTGTCGCAGAAAGGATTGATTTTACTTGCTTGATATATTAAAGGACGTTACGCTTGACACGGCGCTTGACTGCTTGAAAATGCTGCCGTTTTTATTCTTTGCGTTTCTTTTGCTTGAAGCGGTTGAGCATCATACTTCTAAAAAGACCGATAAAATTCTTGCAAGCTCGGGAAAGCTCGGTCCGCTTGTCGGCGCACTTCTCGGCTGTGTTCCGCAGTGCGGATTTTCCGTTTTTGCGGCAAATCTCTATTCGGGCGGCCTGATAGGTCTCGGCACGCTTATTGCGGTGTTTCTCTCCACCTCGGACGAGGCGGTTATAATTATGCTCTCGCACCCCGAAAGCAAGGGCGAAATACTAAAGCTCATTGCCGTCAAGGTCGTTATTGCAATAATTTTCGGCTATATAATTATGCTTCTCGAAAAGAAACGTCCCGAACCCGAAAAACACGTTGAGGACCTGTGCAGGGATGAGCATTGCGGCTGCCACGACGAGCACGGCGGAATATTAAAGCCTGCTCTTCATCACACGGTAAAAATTTTCGGCTTCCTTGTCCTGACCGTTTTTGTCCTAAACCTTGTGATTTCGCTTTTGGGCATTGACAGAATTTCAAAACTTTTGCTCTCAGACACGGTTTTTCAGCCGTTTTTGTCAGCTATAATCGGCATTATCCCCCAACTGCGCCTCTTCGATTGTTCTCACAGAGCTTTACCTAAAGGGAGCTATCAGCTTTGCCTCGGTCATATCGGGACTTTGTATGGGTGCGGGCGCAGGACTTATTGTAATTTTTCGTGAAAATAAAAATGTAAAAGAGAATGTAAAAATCGTCGCAATTATGTACGCTTGCTCAGTGCTTTCGGGCATTATCGTATCATTTTTGCCGATATGATTTATAAAAAATACACGCAAGGCTGAAAATTTTTTTGTCAGCCTTGTTTTTTATTGCCCGTACGCTTCGCTTTTCGTTGACATAACGGGCATAGTATTATATAATATTCACGTATGGTTTGAACTAAAAATATGAAACCTTTAAGGAGGAAACAACAATGGTAAAAGCAATTGTCGGCGCTAACTGGGGCGATGAGGGCAAGGGTAAAATTACCGATATGTTTGCCGAAAAGGCGGACATTGTCATTCGTTTTCAGGGCGGTGCAAATGCGGGACACACCATTATCAACGATAAGGGACGTTTTGCGTTCCACTTAATGCCCAGCGGTGTGTGCTATGACCACACTACCTGCATTATCGGAAACGGCGTTGCGCTTGATATCAACAAGTTTTTGAGCGAGCTTGAGGATGTTCGCAAGGCAGGTCTTAATCCGAAGCTTCTTGTTTCGGACAGAGTGCAGATTTTGATGCCCTATCACATTCTTTTGGATACTTATGAGGAGGAACGTCTCGGCAAAAATGCTTTCGGCTCTACAAAAAGCGGTATTGCTCCCTTCTTCTCGGACAAGTATGCTAAAATCGGTATTCAGTTGAATGAGCTTTTCGACGAGGAAACTCTCAGAGCAAAGCTCAAAAACATATGCACATTGAAAAACCTCACTCTTGAGCACGTTTATCACAAGCCGTTGCTCGACGAGGAGGAGCTTTACAATACCTGTATGGAGTATAAGGATAAAATCGCTCCCTATGTTTGCGACACTCACGCTTATCTTCAGCAGGCTATCAAGGACGGCAAGGAAATTCTTCTTGAGGGTCAGCTCGGCACTCTTAAAGACCCCGATTTCGGTATCTATCCGATGGTTACTTCGTCCTCAACTCTTGCAGGCTACGGTGCGGTAGGTGCAGGTATTCCGCCTCATATGATTAAAGAGGTTATCACGGTTACCAAGGCTTATTCTTCTGCTGTCGGTGCAGGCGAATTCGTTTCGGAAATTTTGGACGAGGATGAGGCTCAGGAGCTTCGTATCCACGGCGGCGATAAGGGCGAATTCGGCGCTACAACGGGCAGACCGAGAAGAGTCGGCTGGTTTGACTGTGTTGCTACTCGCTACGGCATTGAGTGTCAGGGTGCAACAAAGGTTGTTATGACGGCTATCGACTGCCTTTCATATCTTGACGAAATCAAGGTTTGCACAGCTTACGAGGTTGACGGCAAAATCATCAACGACTTCCCCACAACCGCTATACTTAAAAAATGCAAGCCCGTTTTCACAACTCTCAAGGGCTGGCACAGCGACATAAGAGGCATTAAGAGCTATGACGAGCTTCCCGACAAGGCAAAGGCTTATGTTGAGTTTATCGAAAAACAGCTCGGTCATAAGATCGATATGGTATCAAACGGCCCCGAGCGTGAGGCTATAATCTACAGATAATCAGGTGCAAAAATATATGGAGAAAATTCTTGTTTTGGACTTCGGCGGTCAGTATAATCAGCTGATTGCACGCAGAGTCCGTGATAACAATGTTTACGCTGAAATACTCCCCTATACGACCCCGATCGATGTCATCAAGGCTAACAATTACAAGGTATTATTTTCACAGGCGGACCGAACAGCGTTTACGATATGAAATCTCCGCACTACACAAAGGAAATATTGGAGCTTGGCATTCCCGTTCTCGGTATTTGCTACGGCTGTCAGCTTATTGCGTGGATGTGCGACGCGTTGTTAAAACTGCGCCCGTTTCGGAATACGGTAAAATCGAGGTTACGGTTAAGGACAGTATGCTTTTCAAGGGCATTCCCGAAAAAAGCGTAGTTTGGATGAGCCACACCGACTATATAGCACAGCCCCCCGAGCATTTCGAGGTTGTCGGCTGTTCAAAGGATTGTCCCTGTGCGGCAATGCAATATCCCGAAAAGGGAATTTACGCCGTACAGTTTCATCCCGAGGTTACTCACAGCGAGTACGGACTTAAAATGCTCCACAATTTTCTCTATCTCGTCTGCAAATGCTCAGGCGATTGGGTAATGGACAATTTCATAGAAAAAACAGTCAGCGAATTGCGTGAAAAAATCGGCGACAAGCGAGTTATACTCGGTCTTTCGGGCGGAGTTGACTCCTCGGTTGCGGCAGGACTTTTGAGCCGTGCCGTCGGCGATCAGCTCACCTGCGTATTTGTCGATCAAGGTCTTATGCGTAAGGATGAGGCGATTTCGTCGAAAAAACCTTTACCTCGCTTTTCGATATGAAATTTATCCGAGTAAATTGCCAAGAGCATTTTTTGAAGGCTCTCAAGGGCGTTACAGACCCCGAGGAGAAGCGTAAAATCATCGGCACGGAGTTCTACAAGGTATTTTGGGAAGAAATCCGCAAGCAAGATGAAAAAGGCTATTTCGCACAGGGTACTATCTATCCCGACTGTATCGAATCAGGCAAGGGTAATGCCGATAAGATAAAGACGCATCACAACAAGGTTAAAATGCCCGACGACATTGAGTTTTTGGACATTATCGAACCGCTTTCAAGTCTTTTCAAGGATGAGGTAAGGCGTGTCGGCGAGAAGCTCGGTATTCCGCATGAGCTCGTTTGGCGTCAGCGTTCCCCGGTCCCGGTCTCGGTGTCAGAATAATCGGCGAAATCACAGCCGAAAAGGTTGAAATTTTGCAGCAGGCGGATGCGATTTTCCGTGAGGAAATGGCTAATTCCGAATATGAGAGCAATCTCGCACAGTTCTTTGCCGTGCTCCCCGGCGTTAAGTCCGTCGGAGTTATGGGTGACCACAGAACTTACGAGCAGCTGGTAATTTTAAGAGCCGTTACGACAGACGACTTTATGACAGCCGATTGGGCGAGAATTCCCTATGAATTGCTTGCAAGGGTGTCTAACAGGATTACCAACGAAGTAAAGGGAATCAACAGGGTGGTTTATGATATAACCTCAAAGCCCCCTGCTACGGTTGAATACGAATAATATAAAACGGAGGCTTTTATGAACACTAATATACGTCCCGAGTCAATGACTCGAATTACAACAAAAGAATTAGCAGATAAATTATCGCCGAGCAAATCGAAGAGGTTCGTGCTCAGGTTGGCGACAAAAAGGTGCTTTTGGCTCTTTCAGGCGGTGTTGACTCATCGGTTGTAGCCGCACTTCTTATAAAGCTATCGGCAAGCAGCTTGTTTGTGTACACGTAAACCACGGACTTCTCCGTAAGGGCGAGCCCGAAGAGGTTGTCAGAGTATTTAAGGATGAGATGGATGCAAACCTCGTTTATGTTGATGCTATCGACCGCTTCCTTGATAAGCTTGCAGGCGTTGAGGACCCCGAAGCAAAGAGAAAAATTATCGGCAACGAGTTTATAAACGTTTTCGTTGAAGAGGCAAGAAAGCTCGACGGCGTTGACTTCCTTGCACAGGGTACGATTTATCCCGACATACTTGAAAGCGACGGCGTAAAGGCTCATCACAACGTCGGCGGTCTTCCCGAGGATCTCAAATTTGAGCTTGTTGAGCCCGTTAAGCTTCTCTTTAAGGATGAAGTCAGAGTTGTCGGCAAGGCTCTCGGCCTCCCCGAAACAATGGTTGAGCGTCAGCCGTTCCCCGGTCCCGGTCTCGGTGTTCGTTGCACAGGCGCTATCACAAGAGACAGGCTTGAGGCTGTTCGTGAGTCAGACGCTATTCTTCGTGAGGAGTTTGAAAAAGCAGGCTTTCAGGGTAAGGTTTGGCAGTATTTCACAGTTGTTCCGGATTTCAAATCAACAGGCGTTAAGGACGGCAAGAGACTTTGGGATTGGCCCGTAATTCTCCGTGCGGTTAACACCGTTGACGCTATGTCGGCTACGGTTGAGGAAATCCCCTACGATATCCTTTTCAAAATCCGTGACAGAATCCTTGAGGAAGTTTCAGGCGTAAACCGTGTCCTCTATGACATCTCCCCGAAACCTATTGCTACGATTGAGTGGGAATAATGACCCTTGGTTTAGATATGCCGAAAAACCCAGTATTTATGCGGGTTTCGGGACTTGGTACTTTTCGGGTAACCGATTTTTGCAACACTTTTTTTCAAAAACGTGTTTTCGGGCAGATGAAATAGTCCCCACTGGTTTGCGCAAGTAAAACAGAATTTTGCACATTTTTTAAGGCTATTGCCTCGTTTTGGGGCGGTAGCCTTTTATATGAGACTATTTTGATTACCGGCAGGCACGGTTTATAGGTTTTAGTGGTGGTGTTCTCTTTGCATTTATCATAATTCTCGCTTTGTGTCCTTTACATTTGTGGAGGCCCGTGCTATATTCTCATTGAAAGGGGTGGCAGCTATGGACCAAGAAAAAATCGGTAGTTTCATTGCAGAAAACCGTAAGGCGAAAGGCTTTACACAAATTGAATTTGCGGAGAAATTAGGCGTTTCAAACAAATCGGTATCTCGGTGGGAAACCGGAAAAATATGCCGGAATGTGTCTCTGTTTTTGCCTATATGCGATGTGCTGGACATTTCAGTTAACGAGTTCCTTATCGGCGAACGCATCACAACGCAAGAAAACAAAAGAGCTGATGAAATTCTTGTTGAAACAATAAAAGCCTCCAACAAAAAGCTCAAATCCGCACAAATAGTGATTTATATATTGGCTGTTTTGGTCAACGCATTATTTATGATTGGTGTGCCTCTGACCGCAACACCCTCTGATGCAATGGCGGTGCCACTTGCCGCACTTTTAGGCGGTGCAGTTTCTGCACTGTTGTTGTCCTGCCTCAACATCAAGCCTATATGGTTGTTTATATTCATTCCGATTTCGGTAATTGAATTATTGGTAGGAAGTATAATCTATTGCGGTGAGGTGTATGACTACGGCTTACCCTATGCAACAATATTGGCCTTTGTTCAGCTTACATTATTTCTGTTGGCGATGGGTATTCGAAAAATTATAAGAAAACTTATAAAAACCAAACGAAAAAATAAATCTTCATAGCATTAGCAAAAAGAACTATCAGATTTTGAAAGTCTGATAGCTCTTTTAATTTATAGTGCAGTATTTTTATATCGCACCAATTTAATATAAGGTGCAAGCCCCCGGGAATTATTCTTTTGCCATAATTGCAACATATTTTGCAACACGAGTGATGATAAAGAGAATAAGACAAAGAAAAACACCTCTAAAACAGCAATAAAATGGCTTGAAATAGAGGTAAAATAGGACAAATGATAATCTCGGAAAAGAGTGGGAATAAATTGAAAAAGTCTGAAAGCCCAGTAATATCAAGGGTTTCAAGGTTTTCAAAGAGCCCGTTGATAAGATTTTGATAAGATTCTGCTCGGTTCCCTTCATCGTGTGTATCAAGTGGTTTGTGGGTAAAAAGTAATATCTTGTGGCTCGCAAAAATACCATATTAACATTAAACCCCGTGCTGACGGATTAAAGTCAGTACGGGGTTTGCTATGCATCCCAAAAGTGCCTAACTTTTGAGGTGCATAGCATTTAACAGCGACGATTTTTGTTGCTAAGCAAAAGGTAACTCCGAATGAGGTGCTATTCAAAATTTTAATACAATATAGGTATTCTATGTCTTTTTATGTGTGGAGTTTGTTAGGTTTTTATAGAAATTCGCAAACCACTCGTTGACTATCGGTTATGATTATTGAATGCAAATTGAATAATTTTATAATAAAATAAAAGCTGTTGTATGAAACGGATTTAACCCACATACAACAGCTTTGTATCTTACATATTAAAGATCGGGAAGCTCGATTGGTCCTGTTACATCTATAGTAGTTGGCTCACTGCTGACGGTAATAATATCGGTCATACAAAACTCCGTTACTTCAAATGACGGGGCAGAATATTTTTCTTTTCATTTCTTTTTCTCCTTTTAAGTTCTATAAGCAACAGCTGATTTTCCATAACGCATCATAGCTTGCGTTAAATCGTCAAGGGCTGTGCCTTTATATTCACTTGACTGCTGAACGGTGCTTGCATAAGATTCAACGCTGAAACGCATTGTATTACTGCAAGGAATGCCGTTTTCGTAAACTGTGACAAGAATTTCATTACTCAACTCATGAGCAAAAAGTTCATTGCAATAAACATAATATGTGCCATCGCCGTTATTCACAAAATCATTTTTGTCATAGATGAATTTTGTGTTTCTGAAAGCAAATTCAACGGTCTTATTTTCAATGTCTTTTGCTGAAAACTTCGCTCTGATCATAATTGAATTGTTAAGCACTAAACCGCAGGCATTCCACTGCACAGAAGGATTACTTATGGTTTTGAAATTAAAGTCTCTGATATTCTTAAAATCCCCGGTATTCTTACTCGCCCAACTTTTTTGTGTATCGGTAAGGTCGGAATTAACAAGATTATCTGTTTTATACCCAACATATTTCTGTGCCATTGCACCATAGTTCAGCAAATCCACAAGTAAAGTGCGAAGTTTTGAATGTTCCTCGGTACTGTATCTGTCAAGCATAGTATAAGCATACTCTTTGACACTCATTACCTTTTGAGGACTTGTGTATTCATTATTTCCGTTTTTAGCGTGTAAAACAGCTGTTATCTCATCATTCATAAGTTGCGGATTGATGCCTTTATATGAGAAAACATAGTAATTTCCGCTCTGCTTATATTCGGTAATTTTTTCTTCTTTTTCGCCAAATTTAGCAGTTACATAGAAATCATCAAAAGACGAAACGCTATCTTTAAGCACCTTGAAATTCATCGTTATACTGCTTTCAAGCGAAAGTGAAATTGTGTTAATTACAGGTGCAGGTTTTTCGGGAACGGTTTTGTTTTTATAATAATATGTAATAACAGTACCGTCGGAAACGATAGGTGTGTTTAAACCGTCAGCCTTTACAAAGTCGTAACCATAAAGTGATTTCGGCGGTGTTAAATTGAGCTTTGTGCCATAGGGAACGGTGAATGTTCCACCGGCGGTGTTTGGAATTTCAGAGCCGTCTTCAAATTTATATTGGAGTGAAACAGTTGTATAACGCTGTGTTTCCGTATTATCATCAGCCAAGACAGTTCCGTTTTCGTCAGTTACTTGAAAAGCTACGGTGTCACCGTTCATAAGCTGTGCGTCAGACGGAATTTGATAAATAAGTGAGCAGCTTTTTAAGCCTGAATTAAAATCACTTTTGATGTGGTCCAATGCACCGATCGGCCAGAAATTTGCCTTATCGTTCCAAACGGGAATATCAAAGGTCTTTATCGTCTGAAGCGGATTACCCGATGAGTCGGTTGCTACGCTTCCGTCGGAATGCTTAATCCACATCTTGAATTTTATCTGTCGAGCTTGTTTGTCTGAAACGTTTTGAACGACGGTGCGAAGTTCAATTTCTTTGCCGTTCATATTAGTATTAAATCTGTTTTTACTGTTACCGCTTAAAAGCCTGTCATTACAATTGTAGGTGTAATTATAGTATGAGCTAACTTCGAGGTCGGTAAAATCAGACGGTTTTGAATAAGCACCTGTGTATTCTTTAACTTCAGGCGGAGCAACATATAAATCCGCATCTTTAACAAGCTGTGACATTCGCTTGTAGCCTTGCAAACGACAAACCTCGCAGAATTGATAGTTTGTATCTCTCATTATACACTCGTAGCTTGACACAAGCATTTTTGAGCCATAAGCGTTACGGCAGGTATAAGTGTTTCTAAAGCCTAAAAGCTGATTCCATTTAATCTTTAAGGGGTCTTCTACCGAGGAAAGATTGAGCGATTTAAGTTCCTTATCCTCAAGCAAATATCCGTTACTGTATTCATCGCCAAGGCCGAGCAAACCGTGCCCGAACTCGTGAGCAAAAGTTTTTGACGCACGGTAGCTGTCTGATGACGAAATAAAATAATGTAAGCCGTATTCACGGTTGTTATATGCACCGCCGAAATCGGATTTTGTATTTACAACCAAAGCAAACTGTGCAATATAATCGTGAACATAATAATACGGTTCATATTCGTTCCAATCACCGTTGGGCTTCATCGGAATTGTGTTTGGATCGGTTGTTTTTTGATATGTGCATCGTGAATTTTTTCAATAAATTCAGGGCCGATACACCTCTCAAAAATATGATTTTTCCACTGACTTCCGGTGAGGTTATTGGAAATAACAGGCGAATTGTATTTGTCAACTATAACATCAAAAATGTACTTCCGCCATTGTCAAAAGTTGATTCGGAAGCTGTGCAAAGGGCGTAAACATTAAACCTGTCGGCATAACTGCGATACGGTTCATATTTCATCGCATCCTGCCAAAGTCGCTTGACATCATTGATGAATTTGCCCTGCTGACTTTTTGTATATCCCTCGCCACAAATGACAATAACCATATTTTCTGTGTCACTGCGTGTTTTTTGAATAGTATAAACAGGAATGGTAGGATTAGAATATTTTCCGTCTTTTGAGTACCACGGACCGAGAGTAAGTTGAATACTTTGCTCGGTGCTGACATTCCAATCGGGATTTGCATCCTCGGCAGGATCTGAAATTGTATAGTCATTTTCCTGCTTGTTGGGAGCAGAGCCGATATAAGGATTGCTCTGTGAGCCGGTACCGGAGGTAGCAACAAAATATTCGGAATCGAGATAAAACGCAGGTCTTACACCCAAATCGGAATACCACGGAGCATATCTGCCTACCTCGCCGTTTGAGCTGATATATCGCATATCATGATTACAGTCGGTTACGGGAGTGCGAAGCCAATAAGGCCATGCCATACCGTCATTGTTATATGCAACATAATAGCTTTTGAGATTTTTCCAAACAGCATTTGCTTGCTTTACATCAAGGAGAAATACTTTTTCGGTTGTGGTTTCAAAATATGCATTGTCATAATTTGCTACCGCATCTGAAATGTCTGTATAGTAGTACAAATCCGAATTTGCATCACCTCGACAATACCTTTATTGTATTCGGGGTGAGAAACAAGAGAACGCTGAGTAACGGTTTTCATAGCAGCAATTTCAGACTTTGTAAACTCATTCAAGAAGCCGGCTTTGTTGTTATAAGCGCTTGTTCCGCTGACATATCCGTCTTTCGGCGGATTTCCGCAAAGCCAATCAACACTTCCTGCTGAAGCAGTGGAATTAAGCCATGAGCGCATATTACTGTCTTTCCAATAATTTGAACCGTAATTATCACGCTTATAGCTTCTGCTGTGCGATTTTGAATTGCTATTGTCATTTGTTTTGGCGTCATATGCAAGAGTGTCAACAATTCTGTCTGCAAGCATAAGCGGACCGTTATCGTCAATGCTTACACAGCGCCAGAGAATCGAGGCGTTGTTATACTTGCCCATTTTGACATAATCGCCAACCTTAATGTCAGGCTTTGATGTTGCCTGAACAAACATTGGCAGGAGTGAAATCATCATACATAATGCTAACAAAACTGCTGTTATTTTTTTTGCCATTTACGCACTTCCTTTACAAATGATATTTATATTATTATTTTACATGATAATTCTAACTTTTGTCAATAAAAACGGGATAATATCAACTTTGCATGACAAGCGTTTTGCCTATGGTACTGAATGTTTTTTTACATAATTTCGTCTAAAACAGCTCATCGAGCAAAATATAATACTTATATTTTTGTTCATCAAACTTTATATTCAGCTCGTCTAAAAGCATTTGAGGGTTAAAATCAAAAATTTTATCTCCGCCGGTGTACTTGCCGTCGAAATTGTGCTTTAGGCTTCTTATTGCGATTGCGATATCCTGCCATCGGTCAGCAGGCCCATTTTTCCGATATCGATAAATCCGCTTATTTCATTTCCTTTTACGAATATGTTAGGCAAGCAATAATCGCCGTGAGTAAGAACAATATCCTCCTCGGGTCGATTGCTTTTCAGCCAATTAAGAAGCTCCTTCGGATTGGAGAAGCCGTTTTCCCCGAAGGTTTCAGGCTCTGCACTGCTTAAATCAACTAAATTATTATACACATTATATTCTGCGATTTTCAAGCGTTCGCTAAGTCTGCTCGTTTGATAAGGACAAGCCTTTACGTCGATTTCCCACAGCTTCTTTAATCCCTGTGCGACAAGTTTTATCAGCCTTTTAGGTTGCTCAAGGTACTCGGCAGAGCAGAGCATTTTCCCGTCGATTTTTGTCATAAGCGTATATGAAATACCGTTCACAACACAATATTCAAGTTTTGTAGGAATTGGGATTTTATTGCCGACCCACCTCGCAACTTCGACCTCGTTGTTTGTTTCTGTGCTTTGCGGTTGAATTTTCAAGACAAATTCGTCATAAATACGCACTTGCGAGTCCGACATTCCGACATTATCCACCGAATACGCCTTTGTGCCGACGATTGACTGAATTTTTTCGGGAATACAAAGCTGCTCCATTTGTCCACCTCTCTCGGTATCGCCTGCTATCAGGTTCTATACTCTTCCCTGCCCTATCATTTCAACAGCGGTATTATTTTTTCCGCAACGACCTTAAAGCCCTGTGCGTTGAGGTGCAAGCCGTCATAGCAATACTCTTTTGCGAGCCTGCCCTTTTTGTCCGAAAGGCATTTTGTAAGGTCGAGCCAATGCGCCTTGTTTTCGACTGCGATATTATGTAATTCCTCGTTAAGAGCCAATATTTTCTTGTTACTGCGTTTGCCGACCATCTGTCTTGCGGTAAGCGACATTCTTGAATTTACAGGGTAAATCGCCTGCAAAATAACATTCGTATTCGGGCATATTTCGTGCGTTACTGATAAAATATCCTGTATGTTTTTCAAGGTGTATTCAGGCGGAATATCCTTGCCTATATCGTTTGTTCCGATTAAAATTACAAGATTTTTAGGCGTAATGTTCAAGGCGTTGCATTTGAGCCTTTCCAAAAGTCTGTCACTTGTGTCCCCGCTTATTCCACGGTTATAAACAGCCTGCCCCGTAACCTTTGAAAAGGTGTAGAACAGCTCGTAGCTGTTAAAAATTTCCGTAATCGAGTCGCCGAACAGTACGGTTTGACCGTGATATGCATAATTTTCGTTTAAGAACAAATAGTTTTCTTTTTTAGTCTGCTTTACAAGGTCGTAAGCAGTCTTTTTTTGAATATCCTTACCCATTTCGCTTCTCCGTGTGTAAATTTATTTTACACTTATAGTTTAAGCGATTTTTCGACTGTTTTCAAGACGGTTTTACACTTTTTGAAAGACGAAAACCCAACCTGAGGCTGAGCTTTCATCTTTGATTTAATATTTTTTATTTAGCGTTTATTTCTTTTCCCAGCCCGAATACAGCGTCATACTGTCGCTGACCTTATCGGCGGTAATATCGAACGGCTTTTGACAATCCTTGTCCGTATACCAGCCTGTAAAGGTATAGCCTCTTTCACGGGATTTTCCTCAACGCTGACGAGCTGACCGTACATAACCTTTTGATTTTCAATCTGCGAGCCGCCGTCGGTATTGAATGAGACAGTGAAGCCTGCATGATTTACTGCGAAAATCAAACAGGCGATGAGCACGATAACGCCTATTACAATCAACCTGTCCGCCGTTTTGACCGACATCTTTATATTTCTGTAAAGACCGCCCGGCTTTCTTTCTGTATTGAGATTTATTGTGTTGTTATCGTTTCATTTTTTCACTGCCTTTCAAGAGGGGATGAGGAGGGTGATGAATAATTCTTTTATTATCTGCGAGCAAGATATTTACGCATATCGATAGCGCATGCAACAAGGATAATTACGCCCTTGATGATGTAAAGCATATTTGCCGATACGGAAAGGAAGTTAAGACCTGCGAAGATAATCTGCAAAAGGAGAACGCCGATTACGATACCGCTGATTTTACCTGTACCGCCGACAAATGATACGCCGCCGATTACGCAAGCTGCGATAGCGTCGCACTCATAGTTAAGACCTGTATTTGCCGAGCAGGAAGCGATTACGTGCGCCCTCGATAAAGCCTGTAATACCGTACATAACGCCTGCAAGAACGAATACCATAAGTATTGTCATAAATACGTTAACGCCCGAAACTCTTGCCGCCTCTTCGTTTGAGCCGACTGCGAACATATTTTTACCGAACTTCGTCTTGTTCCAGATAACCCACATAATTGCTGTGAGGATTATCGAATAAAGAACATATCTCGGAACTGTAACGCCGCCGACTGTGAAGAGCTTGCCTGTGATGAAGTCTGTGTAAGACGGGTCAAGGCCTGAAAGAGTCTGACCGTTGTTGCCGCCTATCATAAGATACATAAGAACAGTACCGAATACGATAAGCTGTGTAGAAAGGGTAACGATAAACGGATGAAGCTTAAACTTTGCAACGAAGAAGCCGTTTACAACGCCGACAACTGCACCGATTGCGATAACTGCAAGGAATACAACGATAAGGGGCATTGTCTTGAGGTCGGGGGAACATCTTGTTTGCATAGTTTGTCATCTGTAAAAGCGAAGCTGCAACGCAGGCGGTAAGACCGACGCAGCGACCTGCCGAAATATCAGTACCCGTAAGTACGATACAACCTGCGATACCGAGTGCTATCGGCAATTTTGCTGCTGTAAGGGATACGATATTTACGATTGACGATACGCTCAAGAACGCAGGTACTTTAATTGCGATAAAGATAACCGCTATTGCGATAATAATGTACATTGCGTTGTTGAACAACAAATCGGTTATAAGTCTTCTTTTTTCGTCACGGTTTGCTTCTTTGTAATTATTCATCCAAAGAGCAACCTTTGACGGCTTTTTCATTTTTTTAACATTTTCCGAAGCCATAGTTAAATCCTCCTCATACATATTTTGCCGCAAGGGTCATAATTTCTTCCTGCGTGGTTGTCTTTGCGTCAACCTCGCCCGAAAGTCTGCCGCCCGACATAACAAGAATTTTGTCGCATACGCCGAGAAGCTCGGGCATTTCGGACGATACCATAATTACTGTTTTTCCCTTTTTGGCAAGTTCGAGAATAAGCTGATAAATCTCGTACTTTGCGCCTACGTCGATACCTCTTGTCGGCTCGTCCAAAAGAAGCACGGTAGGATCGGTAAGCAACCATCTTGCAAGGATAACCTTCTGCTGATTACCGCCCGACAAAGAGCTGATTTTTGTTTCCTGAGTGGGTGTTTTTACCCTCAGGGACTTGATATATTCTTCTGTGGTGTCCTTCATCTTTTTCTTGTTGAGGAACGGACCCGTCTGATATTTTTTCAAGCTTGAAATTGTGGTATTTTCTCTGATATTAAGTATTCCGAAAATACCGTTTGCACGTCTTTCCTCCGTCAAAAGAGCAAAGCCGTTCTTAATCGATTCGTGAGGAGTTTTATTTTTAACCTCTTTACCGTCAAGATAAATCTTTCCGGTGCTTCTGGTGGTAATACCGAATATCTGCTCCAAAAGCTCTGTTCTGCCCGAGCCGTCAAGTCCTGCTACGCCGAGGATTTCGCCTCTGTTTGCTTCAAAGGATACATCCGTGAGGTTTGTGTATTCGCCTCCGAGATTTTCAACCTTCAGAAGAACATCGCCGATTTCGTTGTCCTTTTCGGGATAGCGGTTTGTAAGCTCTCTGCCTACCATAAGCTTGATTATCTCGTTCATTGTAAGCTCGTTTGCGGGCTTTGTTGCTATCCATTTGCCGTCACGCATAATCGTAACTTCGTCGGATATACGGAGGATTTCCTCCATCTTGTGAGAAATATATACAATTCCGCAGCCTCTGTCACGAAGCATATTGATAATGCGGAACAAATGCTCAACCTCTTCCTCTGTAAGTGATGAGGTCGGCTCGTCAAAAACGATAATTTTCGAATTGTAGGAAACCGCCTTTGCGATTTCAACCATCTGTCTTTGGGAAACAGACATTGTGCTCATTACGGTCTTGGGGTCAACGGGAATTTCAAGGTCCTTAAAGACTTCATGGTTTCGTCGTACATCTTTTTTCGCTTGTAACGGAATAAAACTTCGAAACCTGCGGAAATCTTCCGAGCCACATATTATCCATAACATTACGCTTGAGTGCCTGATTTAATTCCTGATGCACCATTGCAACGCCGTTTTCAAGGGCTTCCTTGGAGTTTTTGTAGTTAACCTCCTCGCCGTCAACGTAAATGTGACCGCCGTCCTTGCTGTAAACACCGAAAAGGCATTTCATAAGTGTCGATTTACCTGCGCCGTTTTCTCCCATAAGAGCGTGCACCGTGCCTCGCTTTACCGTGAGCTGTGCGTGGTCAAGAGCCTTGACACCGGGGAACGACTTTTCTATATCAACCATTTTTAACAATACGTCTTTGTCAGCAGCATCGGATATATTTACGTTTTTTTGCATAGCCTTCTCTCCTATCTGCATTGATTTACGTTGGGACACGAAGCCCCAACCGTTGAGTTTGCTTTACGCCGTGAATTGATTATTCAGCGCTGTCTGCTGTGAATGCAGAGTAAGGAATGTTAACTCTCCATGTGCCGACTACGTTTTTGCTGTCGATACCGTCAAATGTTGATGTACCGTTAAGCAAGTTCTTCATAATTGTTGTGATTGCGGTTGCCATACCCTCTGCATCCTGCTTGATTGTACCAACCATTGTGCCTGCCTTGATAGCAGATTTAGCTGCGTCGGTTGCGTCAACACCGAATACCGGAATAAATGCTGCCGCCCGCTCT
>ENA-OQEB01000172-OQEB01000172.1-human-gut-metagenome-genome-assembly--contig:-NODE-172-length-26940-cov-1.979115_pt1 | contig 26940 bp, 37 predicted proteins | sample MGYA00242787_ERZ504619 | MGnify/ENA primary metagenome ERZ504619 (study PRJEB26092, sample SAMD00036317) | human gut metagenome | host: Homo sapiens | study: EMG produced TPA metagenomics assembly of... | reverse complement strand
CCAAACCAAATACACCGGCGATGACCTTGTCCAACTGGAAGTAAGGACGCAGCATCTCTGCGTCTAGATTGTATTTCTCCATCTGGAGCTTGTGAGAATAGTAGCCGAAGTCCCAAGGCTGCACCTCGAAGTCGTCGCCCTCCAGTTTTTTGGCGAGTGCATTGATCTCATCCACCTCCTTGATGGCGGTTGGCTTGTAGGCGTCTATCAAGTCATTGAGCAACTTGTATACATTCTCTATGTTGCTTGCCATGCGATGGCGGAGTACATAATCTGCGTATGTTTCGAAACCGAGGAGCTGAGCCAATTCGCGGCGCAGGTTGACCAGTCGCTTGCATATCTCCAGGTTGTTCTGCTCATTGTCATGTGTACAGACTGTGTTGCGAGCCATATACATCTGCTTGCGAAGCTCTCGCTGGGTAGAGTAGGTCATGAAAGGAGAGAAGCTTGGGTAATCCAAAGTGAAGATCCAACCTTCCTCGTTCTTGTCCTTGGCAGTCTGAGCGGCAGCTTGATGGCTGTTTCTGGCAGACCTTCCAACTGTGCCTTGGCTGTGATGTGGAGGGTGAATGCCTTGTTCTCCTTCAGCAGATTCTGAGAGAATTGCAAGGTCAGGATGCTAGCTTCCTCTGTGAGTTTGCGCAACTTTTCCTTGCCTTCCTCATCGAGTAGGGCACCACTGCGTACGAATCCATCGTAGCTAGTATCGAGCAACATCTGCTCCTCAGGTGTCAACTCACGATTTGGATGGTCGTGAACAAACTTGATGCGCTCAAAGAGTTTCTTGTTGAGGGTGATGTCGTTGGCATGCTTGGTGAGGATAGGACTCAACTTCTGGGCTAAAGCCTCCATCTCATCGCATGTCTCTGCGCTCATCATACAAGAGAATACATTGGATACTCTGCCCAAGAGGTCATAGTAGTGCTCCCCCTTGTCCTTGTCTACACGGGCGATGGTATTCTCAAAGGTTGGCTCTGCAGGATCATTCACTATCTTGTCGGTAGCCTCGTCGTCGCGGCGAATACCCTCCATGAAGGCCTCCTCGTAATCTTCCAGTCTAATCTTATCGAATGGTACGGTGTCGTGAGGGGTATCGTATGGCAAGAAGAAAGGGTTGATTCTCTTTGCTTCCTTCTCCTGTATCTTGTTGTTGTCTGTATTTTGCATTTCAGTTGTTCTTTTTTGTCGTTAATGTTTGATAATCAGCTTTTCGAGTGATGGGATATGAATCCTTCCTCGATATAGCTTGATAAGTTTGTGGTCTTGCATCTCGTTGAGAGCGTTGGAGACGTAGATGCGTTTCACGTTCATCTCTTCTGCCAGACGGGTCATCTTGATGTAAAACATCTTTTCGCCGGCTGGTCGGATGCAGTGTGATTCGAAGAAGCGGGTGATTCTCTCGCTCAATGTCTTGGGTGGAACCCGGAAGAGCCTTCGGTTGTTCTTCTGTGTCTGCGTGGAGATGAGGTTGAGCAGGTTGATGCGGAATATCTCAAACTTATCGGATAGTTTCTGCATCTCTTGCTTGCTGATGCTCATCAGGCTGCAACCGTGCTTGGCGATGTAGGTATGGGTGAATCGCTGGGTGAGTCCGAAGATGCGCTCTATCTGGAATATCTCTGGTCCGAAGATGTCTTCCTCGATGCGATAGCCATGGTCGTCAGCCTCAGTGATAACCATTATCTCGCCGCTGAGCAGAAAGTATAGGCGCTGACAAGCCTCGCCCTCTCTTACGATGGTCTCTCCGTCTTCCACTTTCTTGAAGTCGAATTTGGTTTGACCAGCGATGTCCAAGAGGTCGCTCCGACTCATACCCATAAAGAGGGGGAGCACCAAGAGATTATCATATAACCTATTTTCCATTCTTCATTCTTCGTTCTTCACTCCTTACGGCGTGAGCAGTTTCTTCTCCATGCTTGGCGAGTACCACACCTTATTGTTGCCTTTGTCATCGGCATAGATGAGGTAGGCGGCTAGCTCTGGATGCTTCTTCAATACTTCCTTGGCTTTGTCCAGTCCCATGACCATGAACGAGGTGGCGAAGGCATCGGCTGTGGCGCAATTCTTAGCCACTACGGTAGCAGAGAGGATGCTGTGCTGCACAGGATACCCCGTCTTAGGGTCGATGGTGTGGGCATATTTCTTACCGTTCTTATAATAGAAGTTGCGGTAGTTGCCGCTGGTTGCCATGCCGCAATCGGTGATACTCAAGATGTCTTGCAATTCATTGTTGGTGTTGAGCGAGTCGTCTGTTGGCTTGTTGATGCCTATGTGCCATGCTTGAGCTTGTCGCTCTGTCCGCTTACCACGATTTCGCCACCTATCTCTATCATGAAGTTCTTTATACCCTTGGCTCTCAGGAATTTTGCTACCACGTCGCTGCCGTATCCCTTGGCGATGGCAGAGCAGTCGAGCATGGTCTTTGGATTCTGCTTAATGACGTGACCTTTCTGCAGAGCCACCTTCTCATATCCGATGAACGAATGGATGCTGTCGATGGCATTCTGGCTAGGGGTTACGCCCTTCTTGAAACCGAATCCCCATAGATTGACCAGTGGGGCTACGGTGATGTCGAAGGCTCCGTCGGTCTCCTTGCTGATGCTTTCTGCCAGGGTGAAGACATCGGTAAACATGCTGTCTACCGTAACCTGCTCATTGCGGTTGATGCGAGAGATGATGGAGTCTTGTTGAATGGCGACAAGGAGTTGTCTACCTTCTTCAGCTCAGCCTCTATCTCTTGCTGATAGTCTGTGTCGCTCTGGTAGGTGATGTGGTAGATGGTGCCAAACACCATGCCTTCGTTTTGCTGATAGCGCAAGTCGTTCTTCTGGCGAATGGTGTATACGCTACCTATTATTAATATAAGCAGAAAAGGTATCTGCCAAATCAGATTTTTCTTCTTCATAACTTCTTGTTAGATTTCGATGGTTACATTGAATGTGCCGCCCAGTCGGGAACCGCCTTGTTTGCCAAAGCCTGGTACATACCAAGTGTTGCCTATCTCGTTTTTCTTGTAGGCGATGCGACGCTTGTATCTGAAGCTCCAACCCATGCGGATAGGACCCATATCTTGGCATCCACTCCGAATACGCCTTCCAACCAATGATAGTTGCAAGAAACGCCTTTTTCACCGTATGGTACATAGCCTCCCCAGACGGGATCCTGGATATCAGGAGCGGAAACATCATATTTATAAAAGGTGAAACCGTATCTGAAACCACCGAAGAGGCGGTAGTCATCATGCTTGTTCTTGAGCAAGTTCCAGTCTATACCGATTCGGGCGTAAGGAGCACTGGTCTTGTAGCTAATCTTGGTGCTCTCATCTGAGGCGTCAGCCTTGCCGTAACCCAGTTCGAATACGGGATAGTATTTGTCCTTGAGGTCTACTCTCAGCGAAGCTCAAACTGTCCGTAGTCGCTCACCATCATCTGTACAGGACCGATGAGATCTACTCCCACAGCCAGCCCCTTGAGCAGCGGGATGGAGTCTTTCTCTATCGCTGCTGCCATCTTCTTCTGTCCCTGGGCGCTTGCCTGCTGTGGCATCAGAAGTAGGCAACTAATTGCGATTGCCGAAATATATGTAGAAATGTGCTTTGGATGCATCATAATTCACATCTTTATTGTTGATGACTATGGAATCAATCAGGTTGTGCGTGGTCTTCACCTCTGTGATAGTATGGAAGAATGCTGGATTGCAATCCACTGATTCGAAGTGGGAGAAATCCTCTTTCTTCACCGTCACAGTATCCTTGAACACCTGGTTCTCTTGGTTTTTTATCTCGAAGTAGAACACGTCCTCTGGCTGGTGGTAACTCATCGGCAGGATGAAGCTGTCCACCTTTACGTCCTTGTTGATCAGGACGCTGTCGGTGCCCTCGGTCTTGGTGGTAGAGATGGTCATAGTGTCATTGAGCGTGGTGATGTTGCCCATCAAGCGATACTTGGTGTAAGTAGTGTTGTTGAGGGGACAATCCAGCGACGTGCAGCCACCATGGCTAGTACCATGAAGACGAGGCAAGGTATTATTTTCCGCATCTTATTTCCTTTTCTATTTGATAATCATTACGGTTTGGATTCTGACGGCTGATGAGGTCGCCCAGGAATCCTGCCAGGAAGAACTGGCTGCCCAGAACCATGGCGATGAGGGCGATGAAGAAGTATGGCGAGTCGGTGATGAGATGGCCATATACTCCATGGTAGAGGTCGATGCTCTTGTCGATGCCCAGACCGATGAGGGCGAGGAATCCAATGAAGAACACGATGCTGCCCAAAAATCCGAATACGTGCATTGGCTTCTTGCCAAAGTTGCTGAGGAACCAGAGGTCATCAGGTCGAGATAACCATTCACGAAGCGGTTCCAGCCCATAAACTTAGACTTGCCAAACTTTCGTGCCTGATGGTGAACAGGCTTTTCGCCTATCTTGTCGAAGCCTGCGTTCTTGGCCAAGTATGGGATGTAGCGGTGCATCTCGCCATAAACCTCGATATTCTTCACCACGTCGCGGCGATAAGCTTTCAGTCCGCAGTTGAAGTCGTGCAGATTGTGGATGCCGCTCACCTTGCGTGCTGTGGCATTGAAGAGCTTGGTAGGAATGGTCTTGGAGAGTGGGTCGCCCTGCTTGCGGTTCATCTTGTAGCCAGATACGAGGTCATAACCTTCCTTGGTTATCATCTGGTAGAGACCTGGTATCTCGTCTGGCGAATCCTGCAGGTCGGCATCCATGGTGATGACCACGTCGCCCTGTGCCTCCTTGAATCCACAGTAGAGGGCTGGGCTCTTTGCCATAGTTGCGGCGGAACTTGATGCCTTTTACCTGCTCATGTTTCTCGGAGAGTTCTTCTATGACGTTCCATGAACGGTCGGTGGAACCATCGTTCACGAATATCACTTCGTATGTAAAATCGTTGGCGTCCATCACTCGCTTAATCCAAGCGAAGAGCTCTGGCAACGATTCTTCCTCATTAAACAGAGGTACTACTACTGAAATGTCCATATCTGTATTATCTTGTTATCTGTGTTATTTATCTTGTTTTGTTTTTATATTGCTGTCTAGAATTACATCTGATTCAGATTCTTCTTAGCCATCACTGCGCCGATGATAGGGCTCAGTACGATGCCTGCCACGATGTCGGTTATCATAAACATGGCTGCCCATGCTATAGGTTTCATCATGAAGATAGCATTGAGCACCTCCTTGGTCTCATTGGCTGTCAACTGGTATGTCTGTGCTATCATCTGGTAGCTAGCTTGCAGTTGCGACATGAATGGCCCCATATCCATAAATCTGAACCAGAGGTATTGCACGATGGTGAGCAATAGGGTGGCGTAGAAGAATGTCTGGAAACAATAGAACGATGCGCTCATGAATGAGATGTGTCCTTCACGCACGTCGTCACGGAATATCTTCAGTCGCTTAGCCATCACGAATGGGGTGGAGATGAGGAGCAGGTTGGCTACCAGTCCCAGCATCTGCATGGATGGGTTGGCTGCCAGCATGGTGCAGATGAAGCTGGCTATCCATACAGCGCCGAGGATGGCTCCATCCTGGCGAGCGAAAGCCTTGGTCTGTTTGATTCGGAAGAGATCAATCACGATGGTCTTCACTATTTCTTCAGGATTCTCCTGTTCCATCTGCTGATTGCACTCTGTTTGTTCCGTCTGCAGTTTTTGCTCTGCTTGCTGCTTGCTTGCCTCTACTTTCTCTATGCTTTCCTTATTCTCTTGAATTTCTTTACTCATTGTTTTATTGATACGTATTTTGCTATTATCGTGCAAAGATACTCATTTTTTATTATATAAGGTGTAAAGTGGGAAAATATTTATATATAATTAAAGATAAAAGGCTCTTTTTGGGGAAAACAAAAAAGGAACCTTTCTTTGTGAGAAGATTCCTTTTCTTGAGCCTCTTGTCGGATTCGAACCAACGACCCCGAGATTACAAATCACGTGCTCTGGCCAACTGAGCTAAAGAGGCGGGTGGACAAGCGATTCATATCGCACCGCTACAACCAAGTACCTTGCTATGTTCCATCCTGGGGGATTCCGAGGGAGCTGGTCGTATGAGACTTGTCCGTCTCAGCTTTTTAAGTGGGTGCAAAGGTACTGTTTTCCTTTGAACCCACCAAATATTTTGCTGAAAAACTTCCTTCTTTTAACATCTATTTAGAAGTTTGGGAGAAAAAACAAGAGAATTCTTCACTCTTCACTCTTCGTTCTTCACTTTAGAAGTCAACAACCGTGATGCCTGCGCCACCGAATTGTACGTGCTCATCTGCATAGTGAGTCACATTTGGCACGCTGCTCAAGTACTGACGAATCAACTGGCGTAGGATACCATTGCCCTTGCCATGAAGGATGCGAACCCTTGGCATACCCACCAAGATGGCATCGTCGATGAAGTATTGCACGGCATTGAGAGCCTCGTCGCCACGCATACCTCTGATGTCGAGATCCTGATGGAAGTTTGTCTTGTGGGCATCAATGGTCTTGCGGGTCTCCTTGCTGATGCCGTAGGAAGCCAAGTTCTCCTTACGCTCCTCGGTCTTGTCCAGAGTCTCGGTAGATGAGGTGGCGTGCTCCAGTCTGTTGAGCCGCATCTTGGTTCTCATGCCTCCGAATACGGCGGTAGCTGTATCGCCACTGATGCTTTCCACCTTGCCCACGGTAGTCAAGCCCTTGATGCGAACGGTATCGCCAGCCTTAATCTCTCGATTGTTATCTACTTGCGTCTTGTTCTGTGCATTGCGCAGGGCAGCGGCAGCTTTTTCCTGATTTTCTTTCTTCTCTGCCTGTCGCTTGGCATGGCGTTCCTTGCGTTGCTGTATCTGGGCTATCTTGCGAGCTATCTTGTCGTCAGCCTCCTTGGTGTCAATCTCCTGTACCTCCTGCTTGAAGGCATCGAGTTCCTGGCGGATGCGGCGGGTCTCCTCCTTCTCTGCCTGGCTCTCTCTGATCTCTCGGATGGCATTCTCTATCTTCTTATTGCTCTCCTTCAAGAGTTCGGCAGCTTCTTCCTTCGCCTTTTGGAGAATAGCCTTACGGCTGCGCTCGATGTCTTCGATGTCACTCTCATACTTGGAGATGGTTTTCTCCATATCCTTCTCACGCTGATGTATGTTCTGACGCTTGTTCTCCCAGTATGCTTGTCGCGAACGATGTCTTGCAGGTACTTGTCGCTCTGGATATACTCTGAACCAACAATATCAGATGCCTCCTTGATGACCTCTTCTGGAAGACCAATCTTGCGGGCTATCTCGATGGCAAATGAAGAGCCTGGTCTGCCGATGGCTAACTGGAAGAGAGCTTTCATCTCATGGCGGTCGTAGAGCATGGCTCCGTTGACCACTCCCTCATGACTGTCGGCAAAATGCTTCAAGTTCTGATAGTGGGTGGTGATGACGCCGTAAGCCTGCTGCTTGCAGAACTTATCGAGCACAGCCTCGGCGATGGCTCCGCCAATGCCAGGCTCGGTACCCGTGCCAAACTCATCTATCAGGATGATGGTGTCGCCGTTGGCTGCCTTCATCATGTTCTTCATATTCAAGAGGTGAGAAGAGTAGGTACTCAAGTCGTTCTCCAGGCTCTGCTCATCACCGATGTCGATCATGATGTTTTGGAATACGCCCGTCTTGGAACGTTCGCTTACCGGAATGCTCAGTCCGCACTGCAACATATACTGGAGCAGGCCCACGGTCTTCAGGCATACTGACTTACCGCCGGCGTTAGGACCCGAGATAATCAGAATGCGTTTCTCCTGAGTCAGGGTGATGTCGAGTGCACCACCTTCTCGTTCTTCTTTTGCAGGGATTGCTGCAAGAGTGGATGGATGGCGCGAATCCAGTCTACGTGTGGATGGTCTTCCACCTCAGGCTCTATCGCCTTGAAGGTATCGGCGAGTTTTTGTTTCGCCTGAATCAAGTCGATGAGGGCGAGGAATCGGTATGAGTCCAATATCTCCTTGGAGAATGGGCGCACCTTGTTGGTGAAGTCGGTGAGGATGCGGATAATCTCCTTTCTTTCCTCTCCCTCCAACTCACGCACACGGTTGTTCGCCTCCACCACCTCGGTAGGTTCGATGAATACAGTCTTACCCGTGGCACTCTCATCGTGTACGATACCTCTAATCTTGCGCTTCAGTGTTGGGATAACCGGTATCACCAGTCTGCCGTCGCGCAGGGTAGGGGTTACGTCTTTCTCTACCACGCCCTCGCTCTGGGCTGCACGCAATATACTATATAAGGTACGCGAGATGCTGCCTTCGGTCTTTGCCAGTTCTCTGCGAATCTGGAGCAGTTCGGGGGTGGCGTTGTCACGTATCTTTCCGAATTTGTCTAATATTTGGTCGATGCGCTGGATGAGCTGTGGAAAGGTCATCACGTCGGCAGATAGGCGATGCAGGGCAGGGTATGGGTACTTTTTCTCTCTTCTCCATCCGTCTTCCTGCTCGGCATGGGCGTCATCCTCATCGCTGTGGTTGAGGATTTTCACCATGCCAGCGATGGTGGAGAGGGAACGGCGAAGGTCGAAGAGCTCGTCCTCTTCCAAGTGGGTGTTCTCCACACGGATACGGAGGATGCTTTCTCTTACGTCATAGAAATATTGCAGGGGAAAGTCCTCTACTTCCTCCATCAGTCGGCGGAACTCACGCACCTGCATGAGCCACTCGTTTACCTGTTCGGCATCGCTGCTGAAAGCCATCTTGTCCACCTGTTCCTTGCCCAGGGGAGAGAGACATCTTTCGCGCAGCATCTTGCGGATTTCGTTGAATCCTATCTTATTTTCAAAATTATCTGGATAAATCATGGGTGCAAAAGTACAACATTATCTTGAAATAGCAAAATTTTCTTCCAAATATTGCCTAGCATAGCCCCTCCGCCAAAGTGCCAAGCCGCTAATTGGACGAATTTTTCCTCCGTTACGCCGCCCAGGGCCATCACTTTCTCGTCGATGATGCCGGCTTGGGCTGCCTCAGTCAGAGTCTTTTCGGTGAAGGCATGTTGGTAGCCTTGCTTGGAGATGCTGTCGAAGATGGGGCTCAGGAAGACGTAGTCGCAAACTGGCTTTTTCTCGATTACCTCTTCCAGGCTGTGGCAGGAACAGGAGATGCTGCCTTGGAATCCCTCTGGTATCTCATGGTTGCGTCGGTTCAGGTGAATGCCGTGCAAGTGATATTTCTGGCAGAGGGAGAAGTGGTCGTTGACCACAATCTGTGGGTACCATTTGGGGGCTATCTCTTGGAGTAGTCGCTCGCAATCTTCTAGGCTGGAGTCGGGCTTGCGCAGATGCAGCAGGTCGATGCCAGCTCGAAGAGTTGGTTGATGTATTTTGCCTCATGCTCTATGAAGTCGGGCATGGTGATAACAATCCATTTCATTTGGTAAACAAACTTTTTGGTTCGTAGAAGTGGTTGACCGGTCCATGTCCTTCGCCTATCTCCACATCTTTGCCTGCGAGAATAGCTCCTGAGAGGTAAGTCTTCGCCATGGCGATGGCGGTGTTCATATCCATTTCTCTTGCTAGGTAGGAGGTGATGGCAGAGGAAAGGGTGCAGCCTGTGCCATGGGTGTTTCGGGTATTCACACTGATGCCACGGTAGCTGGTCAGGAGTTTGCCATTCGCAAAGAGATAGTCTATCTTCTCTGTACCCTCGAAGTGACCTCCCTTGATGATACGTGCTTGCAGCCCAGGCGCTGATGGCTGAGGCTGCTGCATGATGTCTTCTTTGTTTTCAATCTTCATGCCTGCCAATATCTCTGCCTCTGGAATGTTGGGGGTGAGGAGAGTGGCAAGGGGAAGGAGTTCGTTGATGAAGATGTCGAGCGCATCCTCTTGCATCAGTCGGCAACCACTGGTAGATACCATTACGGGTCGATGACGAGGTGCTGAAAAACTGCCAGCTGATTACGTCTTTCTTCCGCAGTATCAGTATGATATTTCTTGAGTGTTTCGGCGATAGCGTGGATCGTATCGCTATCGTTTACCATACCTATCTTGATGGCATCAGGATGGATGTCATCCATCACTGCTTTGATTTGTCCGCTTACGATGTCAGCCTCTACCTTTTGTATGCCATATACGCCCTTGGTGTTCTGTACGGTGATGGCGGTGATGGCAGACGCGGCGTATACGCCCAGGGCCGACATCGTCTTGATGTCGGCCTGGATGCCAGCTCCTCCGCAACTGTCGGAGCCTGCTATGGTCAATGCTGTATAGTATCTCATGTCTTTTTTTTGTGTTCTATCAAAACGAAAGTACTTCTGAAATTTCTTTCATGAAGACTCTTGCGGAGAGAGAGGGATTCGAACCCCCGGTACCTCTCGGTACGACGGTTTTCAAGACCGTTGTAATCGACCACTCTACCATCTCTCCAAAATTCAGTCTGGATGACTATAGCTTGGTTTTCTTAAGCGGTTGCAAAGGTACTACTATTTTTTGATTCCACCAAATTTTTTGGGAACTTTTTTGCGATTTTCTTCAAAAAAGTGCGTTTTTTACCAAAAAAGGGCTACCGCTGTAGCCCAAAACCTTGATAACCTTAAATCTAATACTATGAAAAACACAGGGCAAAGATAAGCAAATAATCAATTCACCATGTCAATAAAACTGAAAATCAGCTTCTCTGCCTAGCTATTTTAACTTTTTTAATCTTTCAAGTACCCCTTTGCCTTAAACTCTTCCATCAATGGAAGGGCTAGGATCTTGGCATCTGGATGAGGAGCACCCGTGGTGCCCAAGGCACGGAGATCAAAGAAGTGCTTCCAGTCGCTGATGAAGGCGGTATGCACCAACTCCGTGTTGCAATCCAATGGCAGGATGGCACGAGCCTCCTGTGGTTTGCAACCTGCCTCGATCAACTTCATGTAGGCATACTCGGCTGCCTCGTTGGCGAAAATCCAAGTTGTCAACTTGCTCCATTCCTCAGCTCTGTTCTCGGCAATGTCCTCGCAAAGGTCACGGAACTGATAGTCGTCAGCCTCCTGTGATCCGTCAAATCCTTCTTCTGCCACCCACGTAGGGAGATTGATGGTAATCTCGTTGTCAAACTTGTTCTTGGAATAGTTGCAGTAGCGAGTGCTCTGCTCAGCCATAGAGTTGGCACGGTGGCGATTGTATTCGCGGGTGATGGAGATCTGGGTGGTGAAATGCACGGTGATGCGCAGTTCATGCTTGCCCTCCTCGTAGTCGCTGAGGTGTTTCAAGTCGTCCAAGCACTTGTTTTCTGCCAGTACACGCAGGTTGGTGGTGATATAATCCTTGCCATCAATGGTGTTGAGGCGAGAGAACTTATTGTGCAGATAGAGTGGCAACTCGCCATGATTGCATACGAGATATACTGTGCCGTGCTCCAGCATGGCAAAGTGCTCGCTCTGAATCATGCGACCCACGAAAGGCTTGGCAGAGTCTTCCGTAGTGTTGTTCTCGCTCTTGTAGCATACACGTCCGGCACGTTCTATCTGCTGATAGATGCCGAGCTCACCTGGCTTTTGCAGCCAAATCTCATATTGAGGTCTTTGTATTTTCATTGTTGATAGTTATTGTTTTGAGTGCAAAGGTACATCATTTTGGCGACAATACAAAATAAATGCTCACTTTTTTCGTTTTCCCTATATATATAATAAGGTATAGGAAAATATGGAAATAAAACCGATAGCTCGATTTCGTTCGCCCTTCTCCAGTAAGTTTGGCATCCCCAAGCAGGCTGGATTGGTGGCTGAACTGGAAGGACAGATAGTTTTTGAGCCCGAATATCGCAATGCCGATGCCCTTAGAGGCATGGACGGATTTGATTATCTCTGGCTGATATGGGAATTTTCGGCTAATAGGCACAAGGCGAATAGCCCTGTGGTGAGGCCCCCTGTGCTCGGTGGCAATGAGAAGGTGGCGTCTTTGCCACTCGCAGTCCTTTTCGCCCTAACAACATCGGACTTTCTTCCGTTCGCATCTCCAGGATAGAGTGGGAGACAAACAAGGGACCAGTGATTCATGTGAAGGGAGCCGACCTGATGGATGGCACTCCGATTTATGACATCAAGCCCTACGTGGTGTATGCCGACTGCCATCCCGAGGCGAGAAGTGGATTCGTGGATGAGAGGAAATGGGCTAAACTGGAGGTGGTGATTCCTGATGACGTGAGGGAACATCTGCTAAAGAATGGGCTGGATGAGGATAAAATTCGAGTGCTGGCTGATGTGCTGGCGCAAGATCCTCGCCTCATTATCAAAAAGACCCCCATAAGGTATATGGTATGCCTTATGAGTTGGGATATTCATTTTGTAGTCAGTGGGCAAACGCTTACTTTGCAAAAGTAGCGAAGTGGACATTGTCGAGCTTGATTTTGCAAGTCTCGTCAATGTCTTGTGCATTCTTGTTGTAGAAGATGTATGCGTTCTTGATGTCTATGTCATGAACCATACCTTCTGCTCCATGAGCCACGATGCCGTTCTTGCAACCACGTACGTAGATGTCGCTCATGTGGATGTCTTGGAAGTTGGGCAGAAACTCCTGCTTTACTGGGGCTGTCTGTTGCTTGGCTCCCACGTGGTTGTCCCAATAGGTGGTCTCGAAGGTGATGGCGTCGCCCGTAATATCGGTCATATAGATGTGGTCGATGAAGATATTCTCAGATGTTCCACCTCTCTTCACGCTACTCTTGAATCGCAGTCCGGCGTCTGTGCCCTGGAAGGTGTTGTTGCGAACCACGATGTTCTTCATGCCGCCAGAAAATTCACTGCCGATAACAAAACCGCCATGGGCATGGTAAACAGTATTGTCCTGGATGTTGATGTTCTCGCAAGGGCCAGCTTTCACGCCAGCTTCTCCTGCGCCGCCCTTCATGCAGATGCCGTCATCGCCAGCATCCACGATATTGTTGACAATGAGCACGTCCTTGCAACTAGAGATGTCGATGGCATCGCCATTCTGTGCATTCCAAGGACATTTCACGGTGATGCCGTCGATAATCACATTCTTGCATCGGGTAGGGATGAGGTGGAAGCGAGGGCTATTCAGTAAGGTGACGCCCTGCACCAAAACGTTCTCGCAATCTACAAAGCGAACCATGTGATTGCGTACTCTTTCTTGGTCATCGATGGTGGATACCACATCAGGGGTGTGCTTCAGATGCAGTGGATACCAGATGTCGCCTTTCTCATTGAGGGTGCCGCCCATCTGCTTAACTGATTCCATTCCACATCGCTCACCTTGCTTCGCTTTACTGGGCGCCACCATTCTCCATTGCCGTCAATGGTGCCTTCGCCCGTTATGGAAATGTTCTTGCGCTTGCTGGCTTGATGGCTGGAGTTGCTCGGTTTTCCTTTTGTCCTGTCTTCTCATCTGTCTTGATGAGGTCGTTCTTATCCTCAGAGAATACGATGATGGCATTCTTCTCCAGATGCAAGTCTATGTTGTCCTTGAGCGAAATGAGTCCTGTCAGATAGATGCCGGCTGGCACATTGAGGTGACCGCCACCCATCTTGCTCAGTTTGCTAATGGCTTTGGCAAAGGCTTGAGTGTTCATCGCCTGTCCATCGCCATTGCCGCCGCATTCCAAGATGCTTACTTGATTGTCGGGGATGGTAGGCAGGATGGGCTGAGTCTCTGAACTGGCAAGTTCTGATAATACTTGTCGTATTTGCTGCCTGCTTGTGCAGTGGTCATTACGGCGAAGAGTGCCAGTAATGAGATTAAAATCTTTTTCATTTTGATACAGTCTTTAAGTTTGTTTTGTTATAGTTCTTTTGTGAATGTTATGCTTTGTAACACATGTTGTCTTCAAGCTAAAAAAAACAAAAAGGGCAGCCCCAACCGAAGTCGAGAACCGCCCCAAATGAAAGGAGGAGTGGTACCACCAGGAATCGAACCGGGGACACAAGGATTTTCAGTCCTTTGCTCTACCAACTGAGCTATGGCACCATCTTGCTTTTTGCGTTTGCAAAGGTACAACAAAATTTTAAATTAAGCAAGAGAAACTGAAATAATTTCTCTTACTTAATGTTTATTAACTAAAATGACTCCTGCGATATGCGGTTTTGTATCGCCATAGGGTAATATTAGTCTTTCAGAGGATTCCATCCCTGTGCCTTGAGCTCGAATTCCTGTCCATCACGAGTGATGAGGAACTTGCCCAGGCTTTCCTTGGTGATGTATCCTATTTGTCGTACGCCTTCCATAGCTTCCACCTTTTCGTGGTCGCCGATAGGTACTGTGAAGAGAAGCTCATAGTCCTCGCCTCCATTCATGGCGCAGGTGGTCAGGTTCATGTTGAACTCCTCTGCCTGCACGGCTGTCTGGTAGTCTATCGGAATGTTCTTCTCATATACTCGGCATCCACAGTGGCTCTGCTCGCAGATGTGCATCAGCTCACTGCTCAAGCCATCGCTGATATCCATCATGGCGGTAGGGCGGATGCCTGCATCTCTCAACTGAGCTATCACGTCGCCGCGAGCCTCTGGCTGCAACTGGCGCTCCAAGAGATATTCCTTGCCAGCGAAGTCTGGCTGGAAGTTGCGCATGTTCTCCAGGTCTTTCTGGAGCAGGGCGATGCGGTCGTTGTCCCCCTTGGCCTTGGCTTCAGCCATCTTCTTGCGGATGTCCTCTACCTGTCCGTAGTATACGGATTTCTCACGCTCCAAGAGTTGCAAACCCATGTAGGCTCCACCCAGATCGCCCGTAACACAGATGAGGTCAGTCTCCTTGGCTCCGTTGCGATACACAATGTCTTCCTTTGCAGCCTCGCCGATGCAAGTGATGCTGATGGCAAGACCTGTATAAGAAGAAGTGGTATCTCCGCCCACGATGTCGATGCCCCACTTGTCGCAAGCCATACGCAATCCCTTGTAGAAATCCTCCAGGTCTTCCACCTTGAATCTCTTGCTCAGGGCGATGCTCACTACCATCTGGCGTGGCGTACCATTCATGGCAAAGATGTCGCTGATGTTGACCATCGCACTCTTATAGCCCAGGTGTTGCAGGTCGATGTATGTCAAGTCGAAGTGCACGCCCTCCATCAGCATATCGGTAGTAACCAATACCTCCTTGTCGGGATAATGCATCACGGCACAATCATCGCCCACGCCATATACGGTAGAGGCATTCTTGTTTTCATATCCTTTGGTGAGATGGTCGATAAGGCCAAACTCACCCAACTTTGCTATATCCAATGTTAATTAAGAATTAATAATTAAGAATTAATAATTATGCATTGACTATGATGCATAGTAATTAAGAGCGGCGAATCATCTCGCGCATAATCTCTGTCATCTTTGGCTGTGCGGCATTGGCAGCTACCTGTACCTCCTCATGCTTACCTCACAGGAACGTCGAAGCCACCGAGGTCGGTGATGATGCTGATGCCGAATACCTTGATGCCACAGTGGCGAGCCACGATTACCTCTGGTACGGTGCTCATGCCCACAGCGTCGGCGCCGAGCTTGTGATACATTCTGTACTCTGCTGGAGTCTCGAAAGTAGGACCCTGCACGCCGATGTATACGCCATGCTGAATCTCGATGCCCTTCTCCTTGGCTATCTCGTCGGCTAAGTCGCGAAGCTTCTTGTCGTATGCCTCGTGCATGTCTGGGAAGCGAGGACCGGTAGGGAAGTTCTTGCCACGCAATGGATGCTCTGGGAAGAAGTTGATGTGGTCGTCGATAACCATCAAGTCACCAATCTTGAACTCTGGGTTCATACCGCCAGAGGCATTGCTCACGAAGAGGGTCTCGATGCCCAACTCGTACATCACACGCTCTGGAAGGTAACTTCCTTCATGTTGTATCCCTCATAGAAGTGGAAGCGACCTTCCATCGCCATGATGTCCTTGCCGCCGAGCTTGCCGAAGATCAGCTTGCCAGCGTGTCCTTCTACCGTAGATACAGGGAAGTTTGGTATCTCACTATATGGAAATTCGTAGCTATCAGTTATTTCTGAAGCTAATTGTCCGAGGCCTGTTCCCAGAATGATTGCTGTCTTCGGACTTGTTGTCATCCTTTCTTTTAACCAGGATGCTGTTTCTTGAATTCTTTCGTACATAGCTTATTATTTTTTCGTTAAAGTTTTCTTCTTGATCTTGCATAAAGCTTACCTTGATAGGCAGGGCGTAGAGATTGTCTTTCACTATCTCGTAGAGTCCTTCGCTATCTCTGAGTCTTACCGCATCTTTCTCCGTGGTGATGATGAGGCGTGGCTCTGGCATCGACTCAAAGATTTCGTTGATGCGGTCGATGTCCTTGCTCTTGAAGTGGTGATGGTCGCCAAAGGATACGGAGGTGAGGGTCTTGACCATAGGTGTCAAGTCGTGCTCCATCTGCTTGGGCGAGGCGATACCCGTGAGCAGCATCACGTTCTTGTCCTTGAGCGATTCTAGGTCTAGCTGTTGCTCATTGAAAATGCCGATAGGCTTGTCGTAGTTGATGCATGTGAAGTAGAGCTTCTGGAAAGGGTAGAGGTTCATCGCCTTGGTGAGCACTCTAAATTCCATTGGCTTTAGGTCCTTCGGACATTTGGTTACGATCACGATGTCGGCACGGTTCTTTCCGCTCAGCGGTTCGCGCAGTCTGCCTGCTGGCAATATCTTGTCATAGATGATGAGTCGGTGATAATCCACCAGCAGAATGTTGATGCCTGGCTTCACATAGCGATGCTGGAAGGCATCATCGAGCAGGATCACTTCTACGTCCTTGGTCTCCTCGTCATCTTGCAGGTGCTGGATGCCCTTACTCTCTTGGCGTCTACGGCTACATAGATGCCTGGAAATTTCTGGTGCATCTGGAATGGCTCGTCGCCTATTTCCTTCATCTCCGTATCTTCCTCTGCCAGCACATAGCCACGGCTCTTGCGCTTGTAGCCTCTGGAGAGTACGGCTATCTTTACCTTGTCTTGCAATAGGCGAACGAGATATTCCACATGAGGAGTCTTGCCTGAGCCTCCCACGGTGATGTTGCCTACCGATATTACGGGTAGGGCAAATGACTTGCTTTTCTTGACACCGATGTCGAAGAGCCAGTTGCGGAATCTCACGATGCTGCCATATATCCAACTGAGTGGTAATAGCCATTCGTTGATCTTGATAAGATCTCCTTCTGTTCTCATATACCTTATTATATTTATACCTTATTATATATAGGGCTTGTTGTTACTTGATGTTCATAATGAATGGGAGAGCTGCCTGCACAGGCTCTCGCTCCTTGACATTGCGAAGCCACATGAATGGCTCGTAATACTCACCGAGGGTGAGGCGGAGTTGTTCATCCAGGTAGGTACCGTGGTCGTCCATAGCCTTGGCGAGCAACTGGTCCATCCAGTTGCCTGGTGCAGGATATTCCTCTGAGTGATAGGTGTCTATCTTAGCCAGATGGGCAGCCTTGGCGATAGCATCGTCCAAGCCTCCAAATCCATCGATGAGTTTGATGCCTTTGGCATCGGTGGCTAACCATACATGGCCCTGAGCACTTTCTCCACATCTTCTATAGTCATCTTTCTGCCGTCAGCCACTCGCTTGCGGAACAGTTCGTAACCTCTGTTCACGTAGGCTTGCAGGCTGTTCAGCTCCTCTGCATTCCATGGACGCATCATTCCGGCACTGCCGTATGCGCTATTCTTGTTGGTTTTCACCTCATCATATTTGATGCCGAGCTTCTGGGTGAGCAGTCCGCTCAGGTCTGGCAGGGCACCGAAGATACCGATGCTGCCCGTCAATGTCATCGGTTGTGCCATTACATAGCGGGCTCCCATGCTCATATAGTAAGCTCCCGATGCAGCCATGCCTCCCATGGAGATGACCACTGGTTTCTTCTTGTCGAGCATCTTGACGCTCTCCATATCTGCTCTGATGCGTATGCGTCGCCACCGCCCGAGTTGATGCGGATTACTACGGCCTTGATGCTATTGTCATTGCCCAGCTCTTCCAGGTCCTTCACTACCTTGTCGCTCACAATTTCTTGTCCTTGACCTATTAGGCTAGAGGAAGCCATGCGGGTGATGCCGCCCTGACAGTAGTATACGGCGATGGCATCTCCCTGCTCGTCATCCATCACGGCATCGTTTACCTCGCTGATGCTGGCTTGTTGATGCTCTTGTCTTCTGATAGTCCCAGTTGGTCCTTTACCACCTGCTTGATTTCGTCATAGTAGCAGTAGCCATCCACCAGCTTCTCGGCTTTGAGCTTCTTGCTGTCGTCAAATGCCATCAGTCCGTCGGCATAGCTGTTGAGCGCTTGCTTGCTGATGCCTCTGCTGGCAGATACGTCGTCTAGCATCTGGCTCCAGAGTCCGTTGATGTAGCGGGTCACTTGCTCTCGGTTGGCCTCGCTCATCTTGTCTTCGGTATATTGCTCCGTATAACTCTTGTATTTGCCCACCTTGACCACGGTAAACTTCACGCCAAACTTGGCATAGAGGTCTTTCATAAATTGTGGTTGGGCTGCCAGTCCATGCCAGTCTATGTTGCCTTCCAGGGTTGATATACACCTTGTTGGCTACAGAAGAGAGGTAGTATCCTCCTGTGAGTATACATCTCCGTATGCGATAATCCACTTGCCGCTCTTCTTGAAGTCGGCGAGTGCTTTGCGTATTTCTTGCAGTGTGGCGTAGTCTGTCTCCAGAACGCCTGTTTCCAGATAGATGCCTTTTACCTTGTCGGAGGTCTTAGCTTTCTTGATGGCAGATAGGATTTCGTTCATACCCATCTGGTTGATTTGCCCATCGGTCAAGTCGCCCCAAAAGTTGTCTTCAGCTTGGTCTGTGATTTCTCCTTGCATCTTCAGCACCAATACTGAGTTGTTTCTCAGCGATGGTTTGCTGCTGCTCATCACCATGCAAGAAGCGAAATGAATCCGAGTATCGAAATGATGACTCCGAATCCAAAGATACCAACGATTGTGGCTGCCACACTCTTGAAAAACTGCTTCATACTACTTCAATTTTACGTCTGATTTTAATATTTTGTGCAAATATAGTAAAAAAGAAACAAATAGCAAAGAGATTTCAACAAAATAACAAAAAAATGAGCAAAATATAACGTTGGATTAACAAAAAAATGATTATCTTTGCACCATTAATAGAAACTAATAACAAATTTAAAAAATGGAAAGAACTTGGAGATGGTTTGGTAAGAATGATAAGATTACCTTGGCCATGTTGAAAGAAATCGGTGTGGAGGGCATCGTTACTGCCCTGCACGACGTACCTAATGGTGAAGTTTGGACTCGCGAGAAGATTCGTGATCTCCGTGAATATATAGAGAGCTACGGCATGCGCTGGAGCGTAGTGGAGTCGTTGCCGGTAGTGGAGAGCATCAAGTATGCGGGCCCTGACCGTGATGAGCAGATAGAGCGATACAAGGAGAGCCTTCGCAATCTCTCGGCTGAGGCATCCACACCATCTGCTATAACTTCATGCCAGTATTGGACTGGGCGCGCACTGACCTCAACCACCCCAATCCTAACGGCTCTACCAATCTCTACTTCTCCTTCCCTCAGTTCGCTTACTTCGATATCCATATCTTGAAGCGTGAGGGTGCTGAGGCAGATTGGGATGCCAAGGGCAAGGAGATGGGCAGAGACATCTTGAAAGAGGTGGCTGAACTGAAGGAGCACATGACTCCTGAGGATGACCACAACTTGGTGGACACCATCATCGTGAAGACGCAGGGATTCGTGAATGGTAACATCAAGGAGGGTGATGAGCGCCCAGTGGAACTCTTCCGCCAGTTGCTCTCGTTATATAAGGCATAACCAAGGAGCAGCTACGTGAGAATATGCGCTACTTCCTCGATGCCATCATGCCTACTTGTGAGGAGTGTGACATGTATATGTGTGTTCACCCAGACGATCCTCCATTCCCAATCCTCGGTTTGCCACGTATCGTGACTTGCGATGAGGATATTAACTGGTTCCTCCATGCGGTGGACAACAAGCACAATGGCTTGACCTTCTGTGCGGGCAGTCTCTCGGCTGGTGCTCACAACAATGTGGTGGAACTCGCCAAGAAGTATGCCGACCGTACCTGGTTCGTACACTTGCGCTCTTGCCATATCTTCCTAATGGCGACTTCACCGAGCTAGCCACTTGGGTGGACGTGCAGACCTCATCGAGTTGGCTCGCATCTTCGAGAAGGTAAACCCTACTTTGCCAATGCGAGTGGACCATGGTATGTGTATGCTCGGCGATGAGAAGCGTGGCTATAATGCTGGTTACAGTTTCTTGGGCAGAGCCTTTGCCATGGGACAGGTGCAGGGCATCCTTGCCACCGTGGATCGTGAGCTCGGCATCGAGTATCACCAACCAGGATTTTTCGACTAAACCAACTACTATGCGTATCGAAGGGCCAACTTGGTTTGGCTCTTCGATACATCCATTTATGATATAAACCTAATTAGAATAAACAATGAATAAGAAAATATTAAGTCTGGCCTTGATGATGGGTGCTTTTGTTAGCATGTCAGCCCAGTCTACGGCTAGAAAGTTTGTACTTCAGAATAGTGCCGATGGCAATAGTCAGCTTACTTGTTATCTGCCTCAGAATCCTACGGGGCGTGCTGTGGTGGATTGTCCGGGTGGCGGTTACGCTCATCTCGCCCTGGATCATGAGGGACATCAGTGGGCTGAGTATTTCAATAAGCAGGGCATTGCCTTCTTTGTCTTGAAGTATCGTATGCCTCATGGCGACCATAACATTCCGCTCAGCGATGCTTATCAGGCTATGCGTACGGTGAGAGACAGTGCCGCTGTTTGGCATATCAACAAGGGGGATGTGGGCATCATGGGCTTCTCGCTGGAGCCATCTGGCTTCTTCGGTCAGCACCCATGCTGAGTATGATGCTCGCCCTAACTTCTCCATTCTCTTCTATCCAGTCATCTCTATGAATCCAGACTTGGGGCACGCTGGCTCTAGTTATAATTTCTTGGGAAATGAAGGCGTGAAAGATCAGAAGTTGGTAGATGAGTGGTCCAATGACAAGGCTGTTCGCCCACATCTCACCCCTCGTGCCATTCTCCTGATGTCGAATGATGACGAGGTGGTGCCACCAGTAACCAATGGCGTGGCTTACTATTCAGCTATGCGAAATGCAGGCAATGAGTGTACGATGCATGTTTATCCTACTGCCGGTCATGGCTGGGGATTTCGTGATGCCGACCATGGCTTCCCTTATCATGAGCAGATGTTGGACGACTTGACTGCATGGCTTCGTTCTCTGCCAAAACCTAACCCTTCTGCCATCCGTGTGGCATGCATTGGCAATTCCATTACCGATGGCTTCGGCATACCGATGGCAGATGTCAAGGGCTATCCTGCTCAGTTGCAGCAGAAGCTAGGCGATGGCTATGAGGTGAAGAACTATGGCGTCAGTGCCCGTACGATGATGAACAAGGGCGACATACCTTATATGAAGGAACTAGCCTGGCGTGATGCGCAAGCCTTCCTGCCTAACATCGTCATCATCAAGCTAGGTACCAATGATGCCAAGACTCACAATTGGGCTCAGGGTGCTGAGGAGTATCGCCAGAGTATGCAGGCGATGATAGATACCCTGAAGCATTGCCAAGCAAGCCAAAGATCTATCTCTGTTCTCCTATCCCTGCCTTCAAGGATAGTTGGACCATCAGCGATAGCGTCATCGTGAATGCTGAGATGCTATCATCCAGAAACTAGCCAAGAAGAATAAGTGCGCCTATATCGACCTCCACACCTCTTATATATATAAGGACATGATGCTCAGTGATGGCATCCATCCGAATGCCAAGGGAGCGGAGAAAATGGCAGGCATCATATTTGATGCGATTCGCAAGAAATAACGCTTTTTACCTTCACTCTTCACCTTTCCCTCGGAATCCCCTGTGTTTATCGGCATTCCGAGAGGTGAAGAGTGGTTCTGCCTCTTCACCCACTCTTCACCCACTCTTCACCCACTTTGAGAGGTGAAGAGAAGGTGAAGAGAGGGTGAAGAGATGAAATGTCTCTTCACCTTGTTATCTTGTTGATATATAATTCGTTATGCGCAAAAGGTGAAGAGTGAAGAGGAAAACGCAATTCCGTGGTTGATTTTTTTGTATTTCAGACTGTCAATGTCTATTTGGGTATGACAGTAAGCTAGCGCCTATGCCGACAGTGGGCTGTTCCTATGAGATAGCGCATTGTCATTTCGTTTGCCCGGGGGCTATTCGTACTGAATAGCTGTTGGTCTAGGCTTAGCCCGTCTGCGTTTCGCCCTTAGCAGTCTTTTGTTAAAGCCTCTTTCGACTGACAGTTTTGTCAGTCTTCTATGTCGTTTTTGTCAGTCTTTCGGGATTGGCATACTTTTGGCAAAGCCCGAGGGTGATGGCTCTTGGCTCGTCCCAGAATGCCACACATTATTATATATAAGTAATAACAATTTAAAAAATATAGAATCATGAACATTAAACCATTAGCAGACAGAGTGCTGGTACTTCCTGCACCAGCCGAGGAAAAAGTAGGTGGAATCATTATCCCTGATACAGCAAAGGAGAAACCACAGCGTGGTAAGGTAGTTGCTACAGGCAAGGGTACTAAGGATGAAGAAATGATTCTCAAGGAAGGTGATACCGTTCTCTACGGCAAATATGCTGGCACAGAACTTGAGTTCGATGGTACCAAGTATATGATGATGCGTCAGAGCGACGTACTCGCAGTAGTAGAGGAGTAATATCAATTTATAATTCACAATTAATAATTAAGAAAAATCATGGCTAAAGATATTAAATACAATATGGATGCTCGCGACCTCTTGAAGAAGGGTGTCGATCAGTTGGCTAACGCAGTGAAAGTAACTCTCGGTCCTAAGGGCCGCAACGTGGTAATCGAAAAGAAGTTTGGTGCTCCTCAGATTACTAAGGATGGTGTTACCGTAGCTAAGGAGGTAGAACTTGAGAATAAGTTTGAGAACACTGGTGCTCAGCTCGTTAAGAGCGTAGCCAGCAAGACTGGCGATGACGCTGGTGATGGTACTACAACCGCTACTATCTTGACTCAGGCTATCGTAACTGAGGGCTTGAAGAACGTTACAGCGGGTGCCAACCCAATGGACTTGAAGCGTGGTATCGACAAGGCTGTGGCTGCTGTTGTAGAGTTCATCAAGAACCATGCTGAGCAGGTAGATGACAACTACGACAAGATTGAGCAGGTAGCTACTGTTTCTGCCAACAATGATGCGGAGATTGGTAAGCTCTTGGCTGACGCTATGCGCAAGGTATCTAAGGATGGTGTTATCACTATCGAGGAGAGCAAGAGCCGTGATACTAACATCGGTGTTGTTGAGGGTATGCAGTTCGACCGTGGTTACTTGAGCGGTTACTTCATGACAGATGCTGACAAGATGGAGTGCGTAATGGACAATCCATACATCCTCCTTTATGATAAGAAGATCTCTAACCTCAAGGAGTTCTTGCCAATCCTCCAGCCTGCTGCTGAGAGCGGTCGCCCATTGTTGGTTATCGCTGAGGATGTTGACTCTGAGGCTTTGACTACATTGGTAGTTAACCGCTTGCGTGGTGGCTTGAAGATTTGTGCTGTCAAGGCTCCTGGCTTCGGCGATCGTCGCAAGGCTATGTTGGAGGATATCGCTGTATTGACAGGCGGTGTTGTTATCTCTGAGGAGAAGGGCTTGAAGTTGGAGCAGGCTACACTCGATATGCTGGCTCTGCCGACAAGGTTACCGTAACGAAGGACAACACTACTATCGTGAATGGTCATGGCGAGAAGGCTAACATCCAGGATCGTGTAGCTCAGATCAAGAACGAGATTGAGAACACCAAGTCTTCTTACGACAAGGAGAAACTTCAGGAGCGTTTGGCTAAGCTCGCTGGTGGTGTAGCCGTTCTCTATGTAGGTGCTAACTCTGAGGTTGAGATGAAGGAGAAGAAGGATCGTGTAGACGATGCTCTCTGCGCTACCCGTGCAGCTATCGAGGAAGGTATCGTAGCTGGTGGTGGTACTACCTACATCCGTGCTCTTGAGGCTTTGAAGGACTTGAAGGGTGATAACGCTGATGAGACTACTGGTATCCGCATCGTAGAGCGCGCTATCGAGGAGCCTCTCCGTCAGATTGTTGCCAATGCCGGTGGCGAGGGCAGCGTAGTAGTAAACAAGGTTCGTGAGGGCGAGGGCGACTTCGGTTACAATGCTCGCAAGGACGTTTACGAGGATATGCGCCAGGCAGGTATCGTAGATCCAGCCAAGGTAGAGCGTGTAGCTCTTGAGAATGCAGCTTCTATCGCAGGCTTGTTCTTGACTACAGAGTGCGTATTGGTTGACAAACCAGAGCCAGCTCCAGCTGCTCCAGCAGCAGCTCCAGGCATGGGCGGCATGATGTAATCTGCCCGCTTTAAAGAACATACGAATACCGATTCATTGGAAAAGGACTGCAAAAGCGGTCCTTTTTCTGTTGTCAATTTCGTCGAGGGGTGATACAATATCTTGTATTAGGTTTTAGATGCAAGACAGATGAAACGACAGGAAAGGGGTTTCGCATGGGCGGTTTTTTTGCAGCGACGTTGAAAGAAGATTGTGTGTTTGATTTGTTTTTCGGAACGGATTATCACTCTCATTTGGGAACCAGACGTGGCGGATTGGTAGTGTACGGAGAGAATGGATTTGATCGGGCCATTCATAATATTGAAAATTCTCCTTTTAGAACGAAATTCGATGCCGATGTATCTCGCATGAAGGGCAACATGGGCATGGGATCTATTTCGGATTATGAACCGCAGCCTTTGGACGGTGCGCTCCCACCACGGAACCTTTGCCATTACCACCGTTTGGAAAGATCAGCAATAAGGCGGAATTGCTGCAGAAGCTGTTTGATAACGGAACGACCCAGTTCATGGAAATGGGAGATGGAGACATCAATACCACAGAACTGGTGGCAGCCTGATTAACGAGAAAGATAATATGATTGACGGCATCCGCCATGCGCAGGACGTGATTGAAGGATCCATGAGCATGCTGATTATGACCAAGCGGGGAATTTTCTGCGTGCGGGATAAGTTGGGTCGTACGCCGTTGGCCATCGGAAAGAAGGACACCGGATACTGCGCCAGCTTCGAGGAATTTGCGTATTTGAATCTGGGATACGAAGATTACAAGAACCTGGGTCCGGGAGAAATCGACATCATGACCAGCGACGGCGTGACCGTTCTGGCAGAACCGGGAAAGAAGATGAAGATCTGCACGTTCCTGTGGGTATACTACGGTTATCCGGCATCTTCTTATGAAGATATTTCCGTGGAGGCCATGAGACATCGCTGTGGTGCGGCGATTGCCCATCGAGATACCTTGAAGAGAGAAGATGTGGATATCGTTGCGGGCGTTCCGGACTCCGGCGTGGCACACGCCATCGGATATTCCAATGAGGCCAGACTGCCGTATTCCCGTCCGTTTATCAAATACACTCCGACTTGGCCGAGATCTTTCATGCCGACCATTCAGACCAAGCGGGATTTCATCGCAAAGATGAAGCTGATTCCGGTTCCGGAACTGATTAAGGATAAGAGAATTGTGCTGATTGACGACTCCATCGTCAGAGCACCCAGCTGGCGGAAAAGGCTAAGTACCTCTATTCCTGCGGGGCGAAAGAAATTCACGTTCGTCCGGCATGTCCGCCAATCCTGTTCGGCTGCAAATATCTCAACTTCTCCCGTTCCCGCTCTGCGCTGGAACTGATTGCCAGAAGAGCCATTGATGAGCTGGAAGGCCGTCACATGGAGGACGATGAATTGGGTGATTACCTGAATCCGGACAGCGAGAAATATCAGAACATGATTGAAGTGATTCGGAAGCAGCAGGGATATGATACCCTGCAGTACAACCGCCTGGAGGATATGCTGGAATCCGTTGGCATTCCGGTGGAAAACCTGTGCACCTACTGCTGGGACGGAAAAGAAGAATAATCGTTCGATGCTTTTTGGTGTTGATGACGGAATAAGAATTCCATCATCAACACCTTTTTTTCAAAAATGAAGAGCCGGGAGCGTTCAAATTGTTAAGAATGTATTAAAAAAAGAACATGACTTTTTTATAACAAATGGTATAATCCTTTGTTGGCTGAAGATAAATTCTTGTTTTGAATAAAGGAGAAATTTGGTGAAAAGTACAAAAGAGCGCATTCAGGATTATATTATTATTACAATTGGAACCATTATCGCTTCCTTTGCGGTGTTTTTCTTTCTGACTCCAAGCCATTTGGCGGTAGGAAGCATCTCCGGTCTGGCAGTGTTGATTGCAAAATTCGTTCCGATGACGGTAGGTACCCTTCTGATTATTCTGAACGGAATCTGCCTGCTGCTGTCCGCTATTTTTGTGGGAAAGGAGTTCACATATCGAACTCTGTATCCGTCCATTCTGCTGCCAATCGTGATTCGGATTCTGGAGAAAATCTACCCGAACATGCAGTCATTGATGGACGATCAATTCTTGGATATGCTGGGATACCTGTTCCTCTATGCACTGGAGCATCCCTCTTGTTTATGAACAACGCATCCTCCGGCGGACTGGATGTAATCACCAAAATTATGAATAAATATTTCCATATGGAGCTGGGAACCGCGATGTCCGTCTGCGGAATGGCGGTAGCAATCCCATCCATTTTCATCTACGATATCAAGACCGGATTACTGAGTATTCTGGGAACCTATTTCCAGGGAATCATCCTGGATCACTTCCTCTTTGGTTTCAGCATCAAGAAGAAGGTGTGCGTGGTATCGGATCATATTGAAGAAATTCGGGATTACGTCATCAACGTGATGTACAGCGGTGCGACCTTCTACGAGGCAACCGGTGCATTCGACTACCACCACTACAAGGAATTGAACATCATCGTAAATCGTCAGGAATACGTGACCCTGATTAATTTAATCGATAAGGTGGATCCGGAATGCCTTCGTTTTCGGTGTATAATGTAAGTGAAATTATGAGTCACACATGGGGCCGA